>Ga0123355_10012583_pt1 | contig 13116 bp, 8 predicted proteins | sample TergutEmb28metaG_3_FD_89872 | JGI IMG/M metagenome (GOLD analysis project Ga0123355, IMG submission 89872) | Embiratermes neotenicus P1 segment gut microbial communities from Petit-Saut dam, French Guiana - Emb289 P1 | ecosystem: Host-associated > Arthropoda: Insects > Digestive system > Gut ... | reverse complement strand
CATACATATATACATACATGCATGCATACATATATACATAAATACATACATACACACATACATATATACATAAATACATACATACGTACACACACACACATACATACATAAATACATAAATACATACATACATAGACACATACATACATACATACATACATACATACATGCATACGCACACACATACATGCATGCATGCATACATATATACATAAATACATACATACACACATACATATATACATAAATACATACATACGTACACACACACACATACATACATACATAAATACATACATACATAGACACATACATATATACATACATGCATACGCACACACATACATGCATGCATGCATACATATATACATAAATACATACATACACACATACATATATACATAAATACATACATACATACGTACGTACACACATACATACATACATAATACATACATACATACGTACGTACGTACATACATACATAAATACATACATAAATACTTACGTACATACATACTAACATACATACACACATAAAACCGCGCACACGCACACACACACACACACACACACACAAAGCATCTATTTTAAGCTAACGATAAAACCAGGCACCATGCTCACGGAGTGTAATTTACACGAATCCACTATCAAGTTAATATTTCGGCCAGTGATTTCATCTCAAGGCCACAACACACGTCAATTTCGCACAAACCTACTGGTTCATTAGCTAATCATCGAACCGAAAATTGCAGAAAATTTTCGCACGGCCTCCACATTTACGTTCTAAAAACAGCATTTACAGTGTTGCATACTTTTCCATAATTTATGTTCATTACAGTAGTAACGAGTCAGAATACGCTACCAAAAACAAATACGAGGTCTTATAAATGTAACTAACTCCACATATGAGATTCCTATTGCAAGGCTTCTGGAAACGGACCATCGAATTCCGCAGCCACGCTGAATATAATTCTGTTCAATAGCTATAAACTGCTCGATAAAAACTCTCTGTCGTCAATTAGCAAAATTTCAGTGAAAAGTTATGTCTAAAGACTTAGTTGAGTTTCCATAGCCGACGTTCAGACAGATTTGACGGTGATAAGATTTAACAATATTTACTGTCAATAAGGCCTCGTTCACACATTCCGGTTTTCGACTGGCAGGGTGCTAATCGGACAGGCGAGAGCACAACTTGGAACCTTAACAACATCTCGGGTTCTAACCGGCCGGTCGAACGAGCAAGAACGCTGTGAACAAGCAGACGTGCATGCACAGTGATCTGCAATAGATCGTAATTCAATTATTGCTCTGTTCTTGTTGTACTGTCGTCGTAAACGTATACATAACAGGTTGCATTGGGTTCATCCAATAATTCAAAAAAGGGAAGAATTCGGTGCCTTTTACACCCTATTTGGTGAACTACGAGATGACGCAAACAAGTTTTTAAATTATTTTCGAATGTTTGTTTTATCATTTGATGAGATGCATCGCCGTTTGAAGGAAAGTCTTCAGCGTCGTGAGAGTAAAATGAGGAACTGCATTCAACCTGTAGAAATGTTGGCTGTTGCAGTCAGGCAGGTAATGTTTGTGTATGCTTTAAAATAAGAATTTGATGATTAAATAGAACAAGTTATTTTCAGAATTGAAATTTATTTTTTAAACTATTTGCGTGACACAATCTATAATAATTTAGAATATATTTTTTGGAACTACACACTCGTGAAATCAATGCTGCGGTCTGTGTGATTCGAAGTGACGGAGAGTGATGATGATGGAGTGTGTACTGTAAAATCACGGTCCGTGCAGGAAGATGCACCTGTCTGTCGTTGGGATTACTGGCCATATTGGTTTGGCGTTGATGGTGACAGAGACGGGCTGTGCATTGCCGGTTCTTGTCCCGCAGTGCGCGGCACCATGCCGGTGTCAACAGCCAGCGGCTGGACTTTAGTAATGTTTCAGTGATGAGGGTTCATAATACTTGCATACACTAATAATGGATTATTTCCCCCAGCATGTGAGGAAGTATGAAATGGCTGGTTGTACACTGGGAGTGGGTGACTGGAAAAGTTGCTTGGTTTTCGGTGTTTAATCTTTGCTATTAACTGAAGAACTCCCATCTGAAACTGAAGGGTCTCCGCTTCGTTGGAATTTTGAAGAGATGGACTAATGCCTTTGAAGAAAGACAGGTGTCGATTTTGCTGGTTTCCTTCTTCCAGTGCTTTCACTATTCTTAGCTTATTCTCATCTGGATTACGCTTTCGCTTACCACACTGCTGTATTCGTGGTTTTCGGGGAGGAGATTTTTGGGAGAAATTATTCATATCATCTCTATTTTGTTCAGCTGTAGTAACCTGCGACCCCTCCATATTATCCACCGATAAACTGTCAGCTGTTTGCCTTTCATTGATCAGTTTCGATAGGAATCTAAGTTGATCGTTGTATACAAATTTTCTAGCTTTTGAAGATCCCGCACCGGACTTCGTTGCTTCTCGGATGTTTCCCCACCTTTTTATTACTTCTTGACCCCAAAACGCAAAATTATATAACTAAAATTAGAAGTTAGGAAGTGGAGTGTGTTATAATAATAGTACAAGTGACAAAGAGAGTTATTAATTACAGGATTCCTTTTTCCAGATATCTAGCGAGTGGATGCAGTTTTCATGACCTACATTTCTCTTATCGGATTGGAATCTCAACAACAAGCAAGATAGTCAGAGAAGTATGTTTTAGTATTTGGTCAATCATGCGTCCAGAATGTATTCCCAAACCTAAAAAAGAGCAGTGGGAATTGACTGCTTTGGAGTTTGAAAGAAGAGTTAATTTCCCGCATTGATTGGGGGCCGTCGATGGTAAACATATTCGAGTAATCAAACCGGAACACAGGGGCTCGATGTTCTATAATTACAAAGATTTTTTTTTTCCGGTGGTAATAATGGGCGTGGCAGACACTAACTACCGCTTTGTGTATGTTGACATTGGTAGTTAGGGAAAAGACTGCGATTAAGGGTAAAAAAAAAGCCAATCTCGGCTGGCGCGCGGTCTAAAAGCGCGGTTCCGCGGCCGTTCGCTGGCTGGGATTAGGAGTTCGAATCTCGCCAGCGGTGTGGATGTTTATCTCTTGCGAATGTTTTGTGTTCTATAGTTACAGGTCTCTGCGACAGGCCGATCCCTTGTCCAGGGGAGTACTACCGAGTATACGTCACTTCAGTTTGATCAAGTGCACCAGTAATCCTCTATACCTTCAATGAGGAGGTAGAAGAGGTCAGACTAAAAATATGGAAAATAAATTATATCAACCTCAAAAGCATAACGACGTGCAACGTAAGAAATTTGATACAGGCCACTGAAAACAGGAACACTCTCATTTATAAATTCTTTCATCTCTACACTCAAAGGCACCCCGTTGGGAGCAGCCCTGTCATACTGCATTGTTTCTTGAACTTTACAATTTCAGGTATATAAAATATGCTTGGTGAAAGATGCCTGAAGTAAGAGGACAGGCAGGAAGATCTCTTTTTCCATCAGTCCCACAAAACGCCCAGATTAACATTTTCAGGAGTTCATTATGAACACGTACATGGGAGAAAGTCTAATGTATAAAAGCTGCAGAATTGTCTACAGCAAAATCTACCCGTGAATTGTATGAAATTTAGTACGGCCTACGTTTGCATTAAGCAGGAAATGCCTAAAGAAACCCTTCACTTTGTGAAGAAACATTATCTGCAACTCACTGTATCGCATTACAGGGCGTAATGGTAGGGCACATCTCTTGTAACAATGGTCAGATCTTCTCAGTCCTCAACCATTTTCTGAGTAAAATTGTAAGCCTACCTGTAAAGACACAAAAACAAGACAGTCAATTAATACTGTGGCAGAACTATGGAAGCAGCTTATTTACATGCCAATAATTGTCCAACAAGATGCGACTATATACAGTTTATTCATATTTGTAAACCGCTCTACGTGTTTCGGGTGGTATCTCCACCCATCATCAGGAGCTCATGTCACTGTATCCACAGCATCTGGCATTAGTAAAACCGTAACTGAAACCTGTCGTGAACGTGACTGGACGGGAACTGAAGTTCCCGTCCAGTCACGTTCACGACAGGAGATGCTGTGGATACAGTGATATGAGCTGCTGATGATGGGTGGAGAAACGACCCGAAACATGTAGAGCGGTTTACATATATAAATAAACTGTATATAGTCGCATTTTGTTGGACAATTATTGGCATACATTTCACGATGCACGGACCCTTGAATGTAAAATTCAACTTATTTACAGCATTCATTGTCTACTGGTTTGGAAGCGCTTACGTTATGCAACTGAATGTCGCACGTAAGGAAACTCTCCCCTTGCCAGTTTATGTACTGCTTATTGCTATGCATGTTCTGTTCTGTATATTCTGTTTTCATCGTGCCAACTGGCACCATTCGGCTACCATGACTGAGGTTTTTCCATGCTTTTCCCTCAGTTGTAAGGCAAATGCCAGGGTATAACTCGCAAAAACGGGGTACGGCCTGCTCTCTTCCCAAATTAATTTTGTTGCTATGTCTATTGTTTGTGTGTAAATGTGTACTGTACCACTGTCACCGGGTGTCAACCCAACTGCAGTTAACAAATATATCTAAAAAAGGTAAAGCGGTCCCGTTACAGGCCTGGAATGGCCCAGAGGGTTCCAAGAAGTTAAGGTTCCCAGATTTCATGACTACGGCACAGGATGGTGGTAAGGTTGTCAGCCTTACGCACCGGCCGCCTTTACCCCCAGGAAATGTTCCTGGTACTCATTTCCGTTACAGGCTGAGTCGACCCCAGGGCCATAGTGCGATCGGAAGGATTTTATGTCAATGAAAAATTCCAATGACACCAGCTGGGATCGAACCAGCGACCTTAGCTCAGCACCTTAACCACTGTGCCACCGCGGTCCCCTAACAAATATACTAATTTAATTGAATATGAACTGGGTTCTGGTCCACTAGAGGTGAATAAGGATTAAAGGATTGTGCAACTCAAGATACCAATTAGTCCGGCGATTTAGGCGAGTGGGTCCGTGGTGACTGTACTTCCCTCCGAGTTAGAAACGAAATTCCCTAACATACTATGCTAGCCTCAGATTACGAACAGAATATTTACAAGTTATTACCCTCCAGGTGCTCAAAACTCATTTGCATAAACTTTAAAATTGATCTGCTCACCAGTTCGCTTTCCAAATTAAGCCATTTGTTCGGTGTACATTTTACACGAACAAGACGAAGTCTTTCGAAAGTTTTTCGTTGCTTCTGACATTGCCTTCGTTTACGCCAACTCAGTGTCGACGAAAGAGTGAATTATACCCCACATACGTTAAATAACTTGGCTGAAATGACTGTGAAGAAAGGTACGCGTATTCCAGATTGGAGACGCCGAAAAAATGTAAAAAAAGCGATCGATGCGAGTTCTTACGTCACGTTGGCCTTTGTGTTCAATTATTGCAGAGACAAATCCCAGATGCCGATATACACCCAGTCAGGGCATCAGAAACTATAACACATACATGTAAATAGTGTAATAAATAAAACGTACTTTGAATCTCTTAAACAGGTATCACACACACAATTATAATTATGTCTGTTTTGTAGGGGTGTGAAACGTGGTCACTCAAACTGAGGGAACAACACACAGTGCTGAAGAAGACGTCTGGGCCTAAGATGGAGGAAGTGATAGGAGGTTGAAAACAGAAGCATAATGCTGGGCTTCGAGATTTGCACCTCATATAAAATATTATTAGGATAATCAAACCAAGGAGAATGAAATGAGCGTTGTATACGACACGTATGAGGGACAAGATAAATTAAGCTTTGAAGGGGATGTCTGAACGAAAGTGACCACTTGTAAGTCTTTGGAGTGGATGGGAAGATAATATTATAACGGACTTTAAAGAAATATGTTGGAGGCGTGGACTGGATTGGTCTGACTCAATATGGGGACACGTGGCAGGCTATTGTGCATACGATAATACACCTTTGGGTTCCATAAAATGCGGGGAATTTTTTGACTAGCTCAGGAACTAAGCTTGTCAAGAATGACGCTGTTCCTTGGAGTTAGTTAGTTAGGTAGGTAGGGTGGTAGGGAGGTAGGTAAAGATGTACCGTACCATACCTCAAGTGTTTATAATGAAAGCTGATGTTTCCTGTAACACACAAACTTTCGTGTAAGATTCTAATAACTCATTAGGTTTTTACCTGAGTTTAGCTACAAGAATCAAAATGAATTTATTTAAGTAACACACCAACGAATGCACATATATAATCTTTAATCATCTGAAATTTACATTAAAACACTTAAAACGCTCCTACATGTTTCTATCATACGATCATCCTCAGGGAGCATACTTTGTTTCTTGCTAAAGTTACAGTTTAAAACTGTAACTTTGGCAAGAAACGAAGTTTTAAACTGTAAATTTAGCAAGGAACAAAGTATGATCGAAACATGTAGGAGCGTTTTAAGTGTTTTAATGTAAATTTTAGATTATTAAAGACTATATATATGTGCATTTGTTGGTGTGTTACTTAAATAAACTACAAAATGCACGGTGCAACGATAAAGATAATCAAAATGAAATTCATCCGAAAAGTTGAACAGTACACTACAATAGCATTTCACATTAAAGCAATTAAATGGCTTCGGAAATGGAATAAGCAGACGAACAGACAGTCATGCATGCATTAATCAGTTCGGCTGTATCCGTGAAGGAGCTGATTCGAATTGAACGTCTCTTTGTAGTATTACAACCAGCAACACGTTCCAGAGTTAGTACTGGAAGTAGGAATTATTTCGCCCTGTTCTGATTGTGTTCAACTAAATCAGTAGAACAATGTGCCATAATTAGTGGGGTACCCTTGTTAACGGCAGGGAGGGAGTAACGCTGCGTACCGAAATCTGCATTATCGTATAAATTATATCTTCTCGCTCTTTCATGGGAAGCCGACAGACAGTTGTTCAAACCTGACATCATTAATCCTTTTTAAAACCTTATTATCATTCAGTCCCCACAGTTCCTCTTCACTTTAGCTGTAGCATTTTCATTCGTTCTTAGTGAAATGTGTACCCTATACACAACAGCACGACTGGTCGGTGATGAACCCGGGCCTCCGCCGTGACAGATGGAAGAAAGACAGAACGGAGGAGGAACGAGGAATGGAACAGTTAAGAAAGTGAATTTGAAAAAAAAAATAATACAGGAAAAGAAGGAAGGAAGGAAGGAAGAAAAATCTTTGTCGCATACCAACAAAATATTAAGTCGCAAAGACAGAAACTCAAGGACGTTCTGGTAGTATGAATTAGCACAATCTCCGAGGATGTGTCGACGTGTCCGTACAAACGGAGGTGGCACGAATTAATAAAAGGTTAGTTCACTATTGCAGAACGCAGTTAAGACAGTAATTTAAAAGAATCTGAACAACCCGCTTCTGGAAAAGCAACAAAACCTTTCAAAATCTTGCAACTATCTAGCTGAATCTTTACGTAGCGCAACCAGTGCGATTACTATCTAACAGGGAATGACATAATAGAGGCTCATCATTTCCTACCCATCTTTACAACTTCAACGGTTGCTTTAAATTTTGCAACAGGACAGTCTGTCCCTAACCTCATTTCAGCCCACGCTCCACTTCCACACGGCTATCGGCTTCTTGCTTCTGTGAAACAACACGGTTCATCAGTGTCCACAAGAGACTTTTCCACTGAATTACACACTGAGATGAAAACCTTCAACCTCTCAGTTATTCTCTTCCTCAAGCTTAAACGTCCAAGTGCCTTTCTCAATAAACAGCTGTCAAGTAACAGAATCTCAAGGCTCAGCACTGCTAATTCCAAAGCCAGCCACTGGACACGACCCACTACCAGTTACATTCACCACTTACCCTCACAAACTAACTACTTCTCCAAGGCCTATTATAATGTTACCATCCCAAAACCTTCCACAGGCTCTCAAGCGAAAAGTTTCCATCATTCCGACCACGTTTCTGTATTCAATTGTCTCCACCCTCACAACTACCTGTTCACTTCCCTGTAACTTCCCACATTTAACTATCATAACAATACCAGGCGATCTATACACCCTGCCAAGTTCCACCTTATACAATAGCCTGAAGTTCCACTCTGTGCTCATAGAGTTAATGTCAAAATTTCAAAAGGGACATCTAACGATGACTGAAACAGTGAAAGGCTTCGTAAATAGTCGTGGGAGAAGCAATTCGCCTTCGCTTCTCTTTATGCTGAAATAGCGAAGACTTCGGCTACGTCAGTGTTACGAATAGTTAGGGATATGTATTCTTCTTGCAAGAAGCGGGCCAGGAATTCACTCAATATATTTCACACAGCTCTCTCGCTGCTTTTGAATGGGTAGCAGGAGGAAGTGTGCAGCGAAATCGATTATATATTTCTGATTAAGTTTGAAGCTTTATATTGATAGTTCTCTATATTCGAGGGCTAATGGAGTCTGCCTGACGGTGGCGAACAAAGTTAAACTCGTACATTTCAGTTACATAATTGTAGTACTGCACACTGTGGTGCACAAGATGCTGAATAAGGACAACAGAGCTCTAGTGATGCCGTCTGACGACAGCGTCGTCGTGGTAACCGAAGTCGTGTACGTAAACTACTTTTAAAATTGCATACAGCAAGACAATTAATTCACTAAGCTTTGCTACTAAAGGTTAAGGTAAAGTGATCCCTTTACAGGCCCGGTGTGGCCCAGAGGATGGGTAGAGGTATAGCTCTACTCTTCCATGACCGCGGCACTAGAAGGGGGTGAGTGGTCAGCAGCACGCCCCGGCCGCACTTTACCCCCGAGAAAGACACCGTACCCATTGTACAGGAGGCTGGGTGGGCCCCAGGACCGGTCTGGACGGGCGGAAAATCTCGTCCCCACCGGGATTCGATCCCGGACCGTCCAGCCCGTGGTCAGTCGCTATAGCGACTGAGCTAACCGGCCCACAAGCTTTGCTACTGTGAAGGCAATATATATATATATGTGTGTGTGTGTGTGTGTGTGTGTTTGTGTAATAACTCAGAATTTTACGACACAATTGCAGCATTTCCATCGAGGACGGAGAAAAACCACAAAACACCTCTGACAGGGTACCTGCTGGAAAATCACAAGATGTTATATCAGTTTCGTAGCACACACGCCTGTGAAATGCAGGGGTGACTGAATGAGGCACTGAAAATGGCGTACTTAAGGTAGGATCCAGGAATTTTCGTAATAGTACTGACGAAACAACGGAAAAACTGAGTCATGACGGCATTTGAAGTTAAATGGGTTACTTTGTAATTAACAGGACAATAATATCGTCACAAATATAAAAAAGATATTATTTGTAGGAATCGGAGTATCTGGCCAGCCTTTGCTATAAAGTTTAAATAAATAAGCCAATCGGATGACGACTTACTGTATGCAGTATCTCTGTCCTGGACTTCATAAAACCGGTGGCACATTGTTGTTTACACTTCGCACCTTTATCGAGTCAGTGTCTAAAAATGTTCCAACAATAAGCACTGCATAATGATTTTAAAAAGTCCTTATAAAATCAAACCATATTAGAACATGTCTCGGTGGTGACCACCACCATCTTCAAGAAAATTGCACTCTATATGTTAAAACACCTCATCAGAACAATTCTCTGTCTTATGATGCACATACATATGAAGCGAAGTGGATCTAACTGCGTGGGCATAATAAGACAGACGGTTTCTATAATGCGGTGTTTTGGCTTACAACGTGAACTTTCCCTGATGATCGTGGTGGTCGTCACCGAAATATGATGCAATACAGCTCGAATTTATAAGAACTTCTGAAAATCATTATGTAGTACGCATTGTTTGAACAATTTTTAGAAAATAACTCCGTAAAACCCTTTGTTTCTGTGACTGTAGGATACGGACCACAAAGTCAAATTACAGAATCTGTCCGGAAGCACATACGATTCTGACAAGTACATAAGGAATCCAAAGTTGTACGCAGTGTTATCACCATATGAATGCTAAGCACACACAAGTCCCTTAATTATCTGATATAACTCTGAGGCCCAAACATATCGCTCTTCCTTCGGAGACTGGTTCACCAGCCATCTGCCTGAGAGTTGTACAGAGCTGCCTGGTGACTCCAGAGGGTGGGGGGTGCATAACAGTGTTTCTTTGGTGAGGAAATTTCCCTCAATACATCCTGCGTAGAACACAGACTCTCGAGTGGAGAAAGGCGGCGAAAATATTATCTTTCTTTTGTGAATACATACGCACAGTAATCACTCTTCGGTCTATTTCCAGACTCTGCAGATGACACGTAGCTCTAAGCTTCTTAGGAAGCTGTGAATGGCTTCAGAATGAGTTACGACCTTCATAGCAGACCATTATTTCCTTCCCGCCTCCAAGGTTCAAACGTATGTAGAAGCAAGGACTAAATGGATGCATCCATTTGGACTGTACTCTCCTTTCATCTGTTTCCTCATTCCCATCCATTAAGGACAGAACGGGGCTTAACACGTTTACATTTCTATACACCTGTTCATTAAAACGTAACTAACTAAAGACGCTTCTCTATTATTTAGAGGAGCCACGACAATTTTACATAATCCATGACCACGCAGTAAGGTGATTAGATATGGTGGTGAAACCACCATGTACATATAAACAATTAAGAGTAAATTATTATATATTATATTGTATTATATTATATTATATATTATATAGACAGTATGACTCCTACGTGTTTCGGTCACACTTATGGTCATCTTCAGGGAGATGAAGTACAAAGGATATATTACAAAAACTTTTTGAGCCAATGCACAGAAGTACCTTGCGTCTGTGCACTGGAGCCATGAAACTTTTCGGGGTATTAATTAACATGATCATTCATGGCTTAGATTTGCTTTAGAACAGAGTGCTGACGGGAATTACACAAATTGTCGTTTAATTCGAATTGTATTTCGTAATTTTAACCTAATCAATTCGTCGCCTTTTTTTAAGAACAGAATTGGTACAATATGCAGCACAGTGAAGCACTTTAGTAGATATACGTGAACAGAGAAAACCATGTTGGGGGCCAAGGCGTATATGTGATGGACTAGTAAAGTCGATTCTCTGTAAATAGGACGTGGAATAAACTTGAATGAAGTGAAGAATGTCCAGCTGTAGGTTACGACAAGGGTACAATTAGCTGTTGTGAGCGACGTAATGAAACATTGATTTCAGCTGTTGCAAGAAACCGAGTAAATTCGATCAAGCTGTGGCGCTTATGATATGCATTCGTCAGATGCCCAGGTCTAAACCGCACCGCGACGGCGACTACCGCGATTGACGGTTTACGCTGTTCATCTCAGTCACCCCAGGCGCATTCGGGAATACTACCTTCAAATATGCCACGACCGCCTGCCACACAAACCTTTTCTTTAATGTAATTCGAGATTATATAACGGCCGCAATTGAAACTGCGTCATAAAACAACATAAAAACAATCCCTCCATCTATACAGGTGGATATTTTCTTGTCCAACAGAACAACTAACAATTATTTGAGAAGGATCCTACACCATGGTGTACGTCTAAGGTAGGGTATGGCTGAAGTCGAGGGCTGACCCTCAATTCCTAGAGGGATACCGCGCGTTTCTCCGTAAGGCGGACGTTGCAAAATAACGAAGCAGAGTTCCGATGACGCTGGTGTGTTGTTGCATTATTGAATCAAGAGAGTAATTGGCATGACGTCAAAACAGATCTGAAGAAGTTCAACTGTGGACGTGTTCCAAAGGGACCACTGTGTTCTCCCCTGAACTAAACAACTAAATTCACCAATTCTCATTGCTGATGACAAATGAACTCAAGAGTGTAAAGACTTTGCGTGTCCTGATCAAGTAATAGCTTCTCATAAAGCTATAACTATGTTTCATGCAGCTAACTGTGTTGCAACCCACGTCATTAACCACTGACGTGCATGTCAGAAATACAACTCTTCCAATGGCTTGAGTTATAATATCCAGTATCAAAACACGTATACACCAATAGCTATGGAAAGAAATAATTTAGTTAATAAAGTTCAACAGGACGAACATATATACAGCATGTGCAAAAATCCACTCAAAAAGCTTATTGAAATACTGTGAAAATACAGAGTGCCGCAATACCATGAAACTAACTACACGAGACGAGGAACCAATTGATGCGTATCTACACGCGTTCGATGTAATGTCCCTTACTTGCTCTAAAGACGTCCACCGATGGTCTATTTCTTGCCATATTCGCCACACCAAGTATCAGTCCTCCATTGCGTAGCACATCAGAGCTGCTGTAGCTGAACAAGCGCACCAGTCACCCGACTAACGTATGAGGGGGTGCTGATAAGTCCCTAGCCCGACCAGGAAGGAAACAAGCTACAGTGACCAAACTCGGCATTTATTCAACATACTCCCCACGAAGCTCAATACACTTATTAGCCCTTTGCTCTAACTTTTGCAAGCCACTCAAAGAAAAAAAAAATCATAAGATTGTCCGTCCAACCAGGTCTCGGCAGCAGCAATGACTTCCGCGTCGGAAGAAAAATGGCGACCTTTCAATTGTTTTTTCAGTTCAGGGAACAGGTGGTAGTCCGACGGGGCCAGATCTGGAGAATACGGTGGGTGATCAAGATACTGGAAGCCCAGGTAGGCTAGTATCTTCTGGGTTACAAGTGCCCGGTGAGCCGGGGCACTCTCGTGCAAGAACAAGGCCCCCTTGGTGACCTTCCCGCGGCCGGTGTTTTTCCTTCAAAATGTTCTTCAATTGCACCAGCAGAGATGAGTAATACTGCGCGTTGATAGTTTGGCCCTTTGGAAGATAATCAATGTGGAGAATGCCGTCTTGATCCCCAAAAAATTGAATCGAGGGGAGAAATTTCCCAGCGGATTTTTGCACTCGGAATTTTTTGGGGCGGGGTGAGCCGCTATGCCGCCATTCCACTGATCGTTGCTTCGTCTCCGGGTCATAGTGATATAACCAGGTTTCGTCCATGGTCACCAGTCGCGACAGGAAATCATTTGCATCGCGCCGAAAAAATTCCAAATGTTGCTCAGACGACTGGCACCGTTGACGTTTTTCATCCGCGTT
>Ga0123355_10012582_pt1 | contig 13116 bp, 5 predicted proteins | sample TergutEmb28metaG_3_FD_89872 | JGI IMG/M metagenome (GOLD analysis project Ga0123355, IMG submission 89872) | Embiratermes neotenicus P1 segment gut microbial communities from Petit-Saut dam, French Guiana - Emb289 P1 | ecosystem: Host-associated > Arthropoda: Insects > Digestive system > Gut ... | reverse complement strand
TATATATATATATATATATATATATATATATATATATATATATACACACACATACTTGGAGTTATTTGTTTGAACTTTCATATTTGTTCGTGTTATTTGGTATTAACTAGTCTGGTGCAGTGATGAAGTAAAATTAGCGTCCTACTCTGTAGAATTTAGGGGACCACTGTGGTACAGTGGTTAAGGTGCTGTGCCACAAATCGGAAGGTCACTGGTTTGATCCCAGCTGGTGTCATTGGAATTTTTCATTGACATAAAATCCTTCTGATCGCACTATGGCCCTGGGGTCGACTCGGCCTCTAACAGAAATGAGTACAAGGAGCATTTCCTGGGAGTAAAGGCGGCCGATGCGTAAAGCTGACAACCTTACCACCATCCTGTGCTGTTGTCATGTAATCTGGGAACCTTAACTTCCTGGAACCCTCTGGGCCACTTCAGGCCTGTAACAGAATTGCTTTGCTTTTTACTCTATAGATACTCTTATTTACTGCATGTGGTCAGAGTAGAGTTTTTTTTTGTTTCAAAAGATACTGTATATTAGAACACAGAAAACTCATTACACTACCACTACCACCATTTTCATGGATTAAACTGATCACCTATTCTGATTACACATATTAAACAGTTCCTTCCCACCACTCATTTCCATCTAGTGCCAAGTTTAAGAGAGCGTGTGGAGCTATTCCTCCATTCCAACATGTCTTAATAGCATGGTGTCTGATTAGCGCAGTGACTGTACCTGTACTTGGTTCTTTACTGTAAACACCTTTCTGAGTTACCTTCTGAGTTATATGCCCTGCCCCACCACACCCACCTTTATTTAATCATGGTAGTAAAAAATGGTAATCAGTACAACTTATTTGTGCAATGGTAAGTTACTTGTGTCTTTTGAAAAAAAAAATATTTGTTTTGTAGTTAATTTATGTGTCAGAAAATAATTTATTATTCCATTTATTTATTTGTTGACAGGGTATATATATATATATATATATAAAGTATTGCATACTTGAAAGTAAATAGAGTTACACTGATTTTAATTGGTTTAACAGGACTATGAAGAATTTGATTTAGCCAATGAAATTGATGAGCTGGATAAATTCTTGAAACTTTCAGTAAGTGTTTCAACAGCTGAAATAACACTGGCAAATACAGCAGATAGCAAGGTTCCTGTTGAAAATGGAGAGTTAAATGGAGTTGCATCCAGCAGGGAGGTGAGTGATGCTAATATTAATTCTCTTACATCTCTTATTGTCAGTTTCATTTAATCTTGTACTTAATTAAATATAATTTAACCACTGCAACAGAATTCAGCTGAGAAAGAGAAAGAAGCTGTAGAAGACCCAAAGACTGAAGTAGAAGAGACAAGGGAGGAGGAGGAAGCTACAGGGGAAGAATAAGAACATGGTGAGTACCGAGGGAATATCGGTTTGGATCAGAAATATAAGAATATTAACATTTCACTGAAAACATTTTTATGTACTTTAACAAGAATGTTTGGCTAATGTATTGAATGCTTTGGTATTGTGTGAAATAACATGTAATTGTAACACATATGTATGCATTATTAACATGATGACTTTCTTCCTTTTCAGTGACCATACTTTCCAGAACACAAGTGCTGTGTGTAACCACTGTTACTGCCCTTTTTCAATTTCACATATACAACTGGCCTATTCTGATGTTTCCTTCTTTTGATTATATTTCTGGCTTTGTCAGATCTCTGTCCCTACACCTTAAAGCCTCTTGTACAATATGCACGATCAGTTTCTTTTTGAAGAACATCAAAATGATATTTAGTGTATTACATGTAATAAACGATGAGACTGCAAAAGTGAATATAAAAATTGATATAATTGAAAATTATCATATTTTACTTTATTTGACCATTACATGTACTTCAAACTGTCATGAATGAATTTACATACAGAAATATTTAGAACCTGTGAATTTAATAGTCTTCAATTTGCATTCAGGTATGAAACATATTTTTAATATTTTAAGTTTTTCTCCCCCAATTTTATAGAGCATGAAGTGTGTCTGCGGTCACATTTCAAGATACAGTACCAGTTACAAGTATGCTTGTTGTACTGGTTTGTGTGAACACTGTGTTATTACTTCATAGTGACATTTTTCATGTGTCTGTAATGGTGCAGTAAACATATTGGCATTCAGCAAAACCCATGTAATAAAGTTGGCAGGAGTTCCACTTATCAGTTATTAAAAATAAACACAAATATGAATTGTGCTGGATGTTGATTCCACATAAAACCGCTTTGTTATATTGTACTGATATCAAGTGCATGTAAATACATATTTTCTGTACATTTTGGTATAGGTAAGCTTTTTATAATTAATCATCTTATCTGAATTATGAAATAACTGATTTAGTTTATTAATGTACAATTAATGTCTCTGTGTTTTCATTATATTAATTTGTCTGCTCTTATTGACGTTTTGCAGAAGAGCTTGCTTGTAACAGCTGGCACAACTAAAAGGTACATTGTTTACATCAGTGATTTTTGAGATTCTTGGATCATTACACAAGAGGTTTAAAATACACAGTTACAAAATTACATGTGTGTGATTATCTTCCATATCTGGTCAGATCTTGGCTGCTACAAAAATATTAAACAAGTGTAAATTAAGGTGACTGAAAAATGAAATGAAGGGGAATTCAGAACTATAGGGATGAAACAGATTTTCATATAAGCATGTCACATTAACAGCAGGAGGCCTGGAATTGGAGTAGATTTTTTGGGCAGGAGAAGTACAAGTGTGTTTGCAGAAAGTAAAGAAGAGAGGAATGAAGAAGCAGAAAGCAAGCCATGAGACAAATAAATGAAGCCAAAGAGACAGTAAAACAAAGTATTGGGTATGTATTCGTGGCTTACCAAGTAGCATATAAAGTACCCCATTTCATATGTTTAAGTTGCAACTCTAAACTAAGCATACTGCATTACCCAAAAGCAATTTAAATTTATTATGCAAAACAGCTCAATCCATATGAGTCACTATGAAAGAGATTATTATGTATACTGATCCAAGTACTTTGAGATACATTTTTGTCCGGTAAGACTGTGTTCAGCAATAGCACTTGGTTTTGATAGTAATTAAAAACGTGATCCTCAAACACCCCATTTATATGCAAAGTATGTTCCTGTGTACCTTATTTGATGACTGATCATCAGCCTAATATGAATTAAATTGGTATGTATTCATTTTAGACATGTGGAATTAAAATATCAAGAATACGCTCATATTGCCTTTTGTATCATTTGTTAACAACAAAATTAACCAGACAGTTGTAATACCACATCTTGTATTTTATGTAGTCAATATATAAGGAACTAGAATGTTAGAGTATACATTAAATTTAGGTGTGACTAAGTCCCAGAACTGTGTGTGTATGTTTTTTATGGTTATTGGAAAATAATTGACAATGTACCATAGAGCAAGTTCAGTTATTCATATTTTACTATACATATACCTTTTTTTAGTGACAAATACATTAGAGAAGAAACTTGCTTTTGGACCAGGGTTATATTAAGTATTCATTGATTGCTGGTTTTGTAGAAAGAGGGTGCACTTTGCAAATAGTAGTACTGATGCTATTCATTGTATTTCCTCTTAGTTGTGCTAAATGACTGCTGGAAAATGAGTATCACCAGCATTGTGTAGCATTTTTTTTTTTGGAGGGGGGATATTTGAAAATATGTTTTAGTGACAGAATTAAAGGAGTCTGTAACATATACTGTATAGCTTGCTGATCATACCTTGTTCTTCTGGGTCATAACACCTTGTAGTCTGGTAGGTGGGGGTCGCTCTGCTTTTCAAATTGTTGGTACCCTGCAGCACTGATACCTCCACTTGAGGTTTCTTTGGGAGCAGTGGATACAGACAGTTAAGCTGATGAAAACTGTTAGTGACTTTGGATTATTGAAAGTGAATGTTACAAAAACCTGTAAATTGAGCAACATTGACAAGTTCCACTGTGCCGGACTAGGCAGTGTTATGAACTAGAAGATTGAAATAAGGATATTCAAGACCATGAGAACCTCAAGTATTATACAAATTTGCCTAAAAGATTGCTCAAAATGAAATTTCATCACATTGTATTTATGAAATTTGTTAGTATGGATTATGTATATACACAATTTAAATTGGAAAAGTGTAATATTTTACATAACCAGTATCATGTTTCTGTAATATTGTACAATATTTACATTTTATTATGTAGTTCATCATATCTATCATTAAAATTAAATCATGAGACTCCATGTAACAAATGCTGCAGAAAAATAAACTCCATTGCTTCTACAGATGAAATACAGTGCAAGCAGATTATGTAAACTGTATTTTATACAAATGAAATGAGATGATTATCAGGTACACTGCATTAACATCTGCTAACACAGTACCTTTACTTCATTGCCCCTTTTATGAGGTTGATAATTCTCATCCTCTGAATGAAATTTTAAAATGCATCATTCTGTTTTTAAATTTTTTTTCTTTTAAACATCATATGTGTGTATGAAGTATGTTGATTTTTTTTAATTAATTTGCATAAATCTATTTATTATAAGTGTGCATATTGGCAATAAAAGAGAAAGCATAATGAAAATCACATGTAGTTGTTTTTAAAGGACAAGAAACCATACTATGAGATAATGATAATTTTAAACTTTATAACTGAAGGACTTGAGTTTAGTGGTTGATTTACGGGATAAAGGGTGATGATTTCATGAAAACAAAGGCTTTAATGTGTATATGTATAATTAAAGTTACATTAAATCACAGGCTAATAGTCCATTGATATCTCATAACCTCTGCAGTTTGGGAATAGGGGATTTTAAATCCCCTGGAATTGTGGGGTTAAGAGTCAGATTTTATCTTGAAGGTAATATGAATTAGTGTTTTAAAATGCAAACTATGGCCTGTAAAAGTTAATTTTGTGTAACTTTGCTTTGTGACGTACTATTCAGAGTTGTTAATATGATATGCTGTTGCAGTGATGCACTGGTATTGATCCATGACACGATTGTACTGAGACATACTTCACACACATGCTTAGATCTTTTGTTTTGGCAGAAAGTACAGTGAAACTTGTTACATTTATAATTCAGATTATAAAATAAGAATAGGCAGGCCAACACTTCCAACTGTGTAATGGACACATCTTATTCATATAAGAAAATATACTTTTTTTAAACTGTGTTAAGTGTAGACATCCCACTTACCAAGATGGAGTGTCCATATAACCTTCAACAGCATACTGTTAAACACAGGATCCCATGCTGTCCTTCATCCAGTATATTGCTGTCCTCTCACAAATGATGTCCACTATTCTTATGTTGGTGTTTCTATGGATGTTGTGTTCTCTTCTTCATCATCAGATGCATGCATCTAATGAAGTAAGGCAAGGACTATCATCACACATACTGTAAAACATTCTCTGAATAAATCATATGCTTCCAGTGCCAACAAGTGCTGTAAATTTTAAATTTTTATAGTGACATTTGACTTAAATGTGCCAAAATTATGTAATTGGATTTTACAGAACTCTCTCTCTCTCTCTTTTTTTTCCCCTCTCTCTTCTTCTTCTTCTTCTTCCTTTTTTTTTCCCCCCCCTTTTCTTTTCTTTTTTTTCCCCCCCCTGGGGACTTAAGTAGCAACGAGTAGTTCTTAAGTTGCTATGTGTGAACTTCAAAAATGTATAGCTGCCTGTGTAGGCTGGTAATGTTTTGGTATAATATTTTGTGTGTTCAAGTTTCACTGTATGAATAGAAACAGATTACATGTGACTCCTGTAAGCCACTACACAGATCAGTAGTGTGTTTAACAGTGCAAAAACACAAGTGTTGCATTAATATTAAAAACCTTTCTTGAAATATGATACCTGAAAATTGTGTCATGTTTTTATTTACTGTATCACAAATATTAAATTTAATATATACTTGATGATTTCAAGAAACTTGTCCTTCAGTAAAAATATATTTCCTTCATTCCTTGTGCATATTTTTATCACCCATTAACTACTTCCTGCTCTCAGAGAACTTTACATTCCATTCATCATTAGATACAAAGGGAAACAATAAACTGGTGAACCTTCGTACTGACACTCGGTTGTATTTCCTTCATTTTGTTCTGTTTAGATTGTTACATTTTACAAGTGAATTCAAGACTAGGGTCTTGGAAGTGAAACCAGTGTATTTAATTTTTGGTACAGACAATGGTGTTGTTTCACTATTCTTTGTAGGCATAAAGTACAGTGAAATCTAAGCAGGCATAGATTTGAGGATCTTGGAGTTTTTGCCTTTATCTGTAACTGCTAACAGATGCATCTTTTGACTACACAGTACATGGCTTGCACGGCAAGAATATCTGCAAGCTGTGGCTCGTGTGAGAAAGGACTTGCAAGGTGGTAACATATCACATATTGTCTCCCACATTTTAACCATTAATTTAACTCATACAGAGGATCAGTGGAAAATTTCTTTGATCTCTCAGAATTCTTTACCAGACTGCAGCCACAAAATTTTCCACATAACTAGCAGATAGCCACTAGAAAAACTATGCATTACGAACATATATAAATTCTCTTTCACACACCTCAAATTTGAAGTCTCTGGATTCAAACCTAGAATACTTGGAGATGGGGTAGTCTAACTTTAAATGACCATGTTGGTATATTTATGGGTTCCATGTCAATGCATTCAAGAATATTTTATCTTGATATGATCAACTAACTAATGCACATTTATAAATATATTCAATCGCATATTATTATTCTTCACCAACATGTTTCAGTCACTCCTGTGACCAACATTACGGTGTCTTATAATAATCCAATACCATGTTGGTATTTAAATTTTAGCATATGGCTTATGAAAAATGTATCATCTGAACACAAAAGATAAAATTATTAAATAAATGGTATTCTGTGGAAAATACAACAGTTTATGCAGCATGCGGTAAATATCCTTGTTACCTATGTATATAAAATGAAATTCTAGGGGTGTTTTTTGGTGCTTGAATATGCAATTCAAGTCATTTAAAGGTTAACAAACACTGAATGATACCTACATTAAGGTGTAATGTTTGAAGCAATCAGATCTCTTCCTCCTACAACTAATCCACCCCTTTTTCAATGTCTAATGTAAACTGGGGCACAATTATAGCATATTCCAAAGCACATGTGCTCCAAACATGTAGAGGCATGAAATAAACCTATTGTAAAACAAAAATTTTGTGCATCAAGTTGGTTAATTACCGAGATAAATATACTGAGATGCACGGTCAGCAAAACGTCAAAAAACACCTATATTAATTTAAACTTTTGATAAGATTCTGATTAAATAAAGCAAAATACATGTATTTGATGCCTTATTCATACACATAGTCAAAATAAACTGTATTCAGTAAAGTGCCTGACTTAAATTATTAAACAAATATACAATGCTGACATATAAAGTCCATTACTTAATACTAAAATATATGCAGATTCTGTGTGGACAGAATATTTTCAATTGTTCATTTCTCTACAAACACCTTAACAGAAGAGCACTACATGTCACCAGATACCACATGTGAGTGGTATATTCGGTGCCAAGCTAAATAACGATCTCAAATGGCAAACAAGTAAAGAAAATACGCAAGTTACACAACAAAGATCTCAAATGGTAAACACGAATGACAAATAAAGCAAAATGGGTAACTTACAGCACCTAGTGCACTCACTGCTCGCCCTTGTTCTCTCACTTTTACATATCAATATAGACACATGACTTCCATTCTTACTAATGGGTCACCAGTTTGACATGAGTCTGACAGCTTTGAAATCTCAAGTTGGGAGACTACTAAGCCCATTCAGAAAATTAAACATAAAACCCACATCAAGTCAGACCAATGCACAATCATGCTTACAACAGTGGAAGCATCTAACAATGTCATATTATTGTAGTGTACTGTGAAATAAAATGGTGCCAAACAAAGAGTACTTATGTGGAGTAGGATACAGATGAAATGTAAATCGCAGAATAAATGTTGGAAGTCTCATATAAAATTTTCCAGAAGTGTAAAGCCTTCAAAAGCAACAATTTACAAAACAGTAGCAAAGTCCTGAGCAATGGGATCTGTGTTGGACAACAACAAACCCCCCAAAAAGATGTGCAGTAGCAAAATACAAACTTGACATTGGTGCTCACTGAGACACATGTCTCTCAGCTCTCCTCCATGTGGGATACCAAGATGTCCATGTTGTAGGCTTATTGTTCACATTATGACCCCATCGTGCATAGTCTTCTGCTTGCTGAATGAACCAAATGTTCAATACTGAAGGGGTTTCTGAATTTAATGGGTTTCTTGACCCAGAAGTTATGCAACTTTTTTCAGAGGAAGAGATTGGCATTGAACCAGCACATAAATAGTCCAAACAATAGATGGTTCATTGATCCATACAAAATCCTCATGCTGTTCATAAACGATCTTGACGTGAGTGCAAAGTTACAGAGTGGTGCATAGTAATAAATTCCAAACATTGTGTTCAATTAATCCAAATTGTATTGTGTTCAATTTGATAAAGATGAACAAAGTGAGGGACATTTCATGCAGGACATTGCTACAGTCCATAAAGCTAATAACTGCATACATACATTAACTGGCATATTTGGTGGATCACTAGCAAGTCAAGGTTTGCAGTCTGTTTGCTCATGCAGTTTTATCTACTTGTGTCTTTTATGTATCCAACACATTAAAATATAAAGTGTATGGGAATAATCTTCATTCACTACAGAAATGAAAATATTCAGCACTAAGCTTCCGTTGTTCCAAGACAACTACTTTGCTGTGTGTCAAGAAACATAGTCTCAAGATGTGAGACCTGGCTATTCTACAGGTCAGCACTTACTTGACTGTACTCTAAACCAAGCAGAAGGATAACGGGAAGCAAATAATTGGATTATGTTCCACTGTGAGGAAAGCTTGCCATAAACAAATTACAGACTCATTATAAACTAGACACCCATACAACTTACTCTAACATACAGAGCTACATTTTGGGAAGAAACACATATGCTGTTGCATGAAGATAGGATTCTTGCGTACAAAATTCCTTGGTAATCCAAATGACAGGTTGACATTACAGCTGATATGATGTGGCAAAATATGCTATACTTCTGATGTGACATGGCTCCCATTTCACGTGCATGTACATCGCTACAAAATATTCAAGTATTTGAAAAGACAAATCAAACAAAGAATAACATTTCTATGCAGACTTAATGCGGTCAAAAAACTGAACTTATCATATTCCTGACACTACTGTATATACTGTGCTTAACAACAAATTCTGACTCATTTCTGAACCAATCAAAACTATATATTTATATATTTAAGGCTAGTGAATGGGAAATAATTGTGATTCACAATTTTGTAGGCTTATTCTGATGCCATGTTTCACAAAATATGACTTAAGTTAAAAAATCAGGGATCATGTCAAAGCAACCCTGTCTCTATCACAGAATCACATCTTCAAATACAAGCATTTCACAAACAATATCACACAGAACTTAAGTACAGAAACATATTGCAAATTAACATATTCCTTAATTAACATAGTCCTTAACAAACACAATACTCTATTATTATACTACCATTTCAGTACTGAAATGTGTTTGACAGAAAATACACATAAATATCACAATTTATACAGCTCAGATGTGTTGGGCAACCACAGAAATGAACAGCATTATTTTGAAATGTGACGCCATGTAGTTCGGTGCATAGGTATCAACATTTTGGAGGAATGTACTGCCTTCATCGTCTCTGACTCTGATGATGGAGGAAGCATATTCTTCCAAAACATTGGTATCTGTCTACTGAACAATGCAGCATCACCACCTAAGAAAACCACAAAAATAGAATTGTACTCATCATCAGAAGTACCTTAAATCTCAGGGAAATGAATATATGGCAGTTTAACATTCAGTCCTAATCATGAATGATGAACTACTTCCTTTGAATACTGGCTGAACAATGGTGAGATTTCTTTATCACAATATATGCAAAAATTTAAGGTTTTGTATAACAGTATGTGCAAGAAATTATATCACTCACAAAAATGAAAATACAGCTTTCAAGTAATATAAGCAAAAAACATTCATGTTAGTTTCCATAAAAATTCACAGTTAGCCAGTCTTTAATATCTTGGTTTTTGTGGATATGACAAGAGAAGATGCAAAACATATCAAATACTGTTGTGAATTTGCAGAATTCCACATCTTACTATTTCCCTATTTTGATATATTCTTATAGCACTAAAGAACCACTTGTGTGTCAGCCTCTTTTTCATCTCTTTACTTCAAATGATGGTTTGATGCATCAGTACTGCAACTCCCTTATTTATAAGTAAATAAATATGTTTTGAATTACAGTATAAGATTCATACATGCCTAGTGTTTGAGAACAGACCCTTTCTCTTTGCATCCCACCAGTTAATGTAAGAACCATGTGACAGATTTTACCAGGTTACACGTGGCAGAGTTCTTTAGAGTTCATTGTATTGCAGTAGGTTCATTGAACTATAAAAGGGATTCAACCAACACAGTTTGTATACTTACTTTCATGCAGTGGTTCACAGACGTGTTACATAGCTTTACACTCATTTTCTGAAAGTCACACAGCCACTTTTAATCTCAGATTTTAATATACTTTATGTGGATAATCAGGGAGTTTTTCTGCATATTCAACATGTAAGAATTAAGTTCTTTATCCATTATAATTGTTATCATCATCAACAGTATCATCTCTGTTGCAATGATGCTTCTGTTGCCATTATTATTTACTACAAATAAAAATTTCTATGTAACACACAAGCAACACTAAAAAATTATGTATGCTGAAGTTCTGTACATTTTGTGTGTTACTTTTGTCACTACGATATTTAAATTCTTTTCAGTCTTGAGAAAAATTATGCACCAGGGGTGGCCAAGTCACAGAATAAATAAATGCAATTCATGCTGTTAGAATTTATGCATGACAACAATGCAGATATATAAATCTTATACGATGCACACATTTACAGGTGTATAAATATTATATAAGTGTGACACACATTGCTGTTTACCATATGCACTATCAAGCAATAAATTATGAAGTTCATTTCGTTTTTATGCCACTTTTAACCTTGATACTAAAAGCCCATTGAACTACAAAATATGAGATTACAGACATGATCCTCAAATGGAAGAACCAGAAAACTGCCCTGTTTGAAGTTCATTACTATGTTAAAAAGGAAATTTTATGTGTATTGGCTAGCACAAATCTGTGAGCTTGGGGTCTGGTGAGTAGGTGTAAGCAATCACAAGGACTGGGGGTGTGAAAGTTAACATTCATATACTAAGAGACTTGGAAGATAAAGTAAAAAGCCCTGCTTAGTTCGTGAAGTAAGGAGTAGTGTGCTTTGCCAGATGTAGGCAGACATGGCAATATTTACCTTATCTGCAGCAGCATGCAATGAAAAGTGAATTTCATAGATTCATGCCATTTCATACCACAAATCAGACTTAGTTACTCCAGTACCAACCAGTACTCTTGAGCGCTTAATACAAAACAAACTGTAAACTCATATTCGCGATCTGCACTCTTATGGAATATTACAAAATGTTTAGTGGTATTACCTTAAGGATGTTTCGGGACAACCTATCTGTCCCACCTTTCAGCGGTCAAGATTTCTTGATTCTTGAAAATGGGACCAATAGGTTGTCCCAAAATGCCAGTAAGAAATTACCACCGTACGTTGCATAATATCCCACGAGAGTGCAGATCTCATCTACTTTGTAGCCGAAGCCTGCAATCACTTCTACTAATTTATTTTATGCTATGATAATTCAAGCAGCATACAAATAGAGCTGTCCTGATTTTAAATATACCAGATATTACCAACTCCCCCACAAAAGAAAATCATTACCTTCCTTGAAACATGTGCTCCCTGATCTGCATTTAAAGCTGTAAAACTGTTTCTGTTATTGTCATCATCATAATCATCACCATTAACACCAGCTGTTTGTGAATAAGAATTACTATTTTCTCCAAGTTACTTATCATAATTTTCAAATTTATAAACCAATATTTGGTCTGGCATTATAGCATCCTTGCACCAACTTCACTGCTATGAAAGTCTGTAACCATATGAAAAAAACATGCAGAATATATGATTTTATGCTAATATGACATGTCTCAAATTCTTCAGTGAAGCTACTTAATCTACTTCATTGTCATGTTACATAAAACTACAGATACAGTCGTGGCACAAGACAGTCATCATTTATATATACTTCATTCAGTACCAAATTGATAAATTGGCACAGCAGCAATAGAAATGTTCTACATCTCCTATCATACTCAGTGTAGCATTGGTGATTGGATGATGATCACAATATAAGATGCGGCATGTGATGAACATTGTCTCCAGGTATGTGTAAAATAAGGAAGAAGCTTTCTCTGAACATCCCACAGTGCTTGTTTTAAAGTCATTACTGAAATGTACATTCTGGTCTAGTACTACTACTTTGTGAGTACACATTTACACAGGTACATTCTGGTTCCTCCGTATGTAAGAAACATATCTAATATTATTGGTAAAAAAACATGAAATCCTTCCAATCAATGCCAAACTGTTTCTGAAGAGTCAAGTGTTCTGGGATGTGATGCCATGTAACCGAGTGGTTCCCGCTCACTCACCGACACAGCAGGACCAAGTGGTTCCCACTCACACAGTGTCACCAAGTGATTCCCACTCGCTCACTGACACAGCATCACCTAGTGGTTCCCACTCACACAGCATCACCAAGTGATTCCCACTCACTCATACAGCATCACCAAGTGATTCCCACTCACTCACTCACACAGCATCACCAAGTGATTCCAACCCACTCACTCACACAGCATCACCAAGTGATTCCCACTCACTCACTCACACAGCATCACCAAGTGATTCCCACTTACTCACTCACACAGCATCACCAAGTGATTCCCACTCACTCACTCACACAGCATCACCAAGTGATTCCCACTCACTCACTCACACAGCATCACCAAGTGATTCCCACTCACTCACTC
>Ga0123355_10012581_pt1 | contig 13116 bp, 10 predicted proteins | sample TergutEmb28metaG_3_FD_89872 | JGI IMG/M metagenome (GOLD analysis project Ga0123355, IMG submission 89872) | Embiratermes neotenicus P1 segment gut microbial communities from Petit-Saut dam, French Guiana - Emb289 P1 | ecosystem: Host-associated > Arthropoda: Insects > Digestive system > Gut ... | reverse complement strand
TAGTCGCAGACTCCTGAAGATGGTCGTATTAACGGCCGAAACATGTTGAGCAATGAATGAGTATTGAATAAATAATAAAATAAGTGGCATCAAGTTGGTTTTTTTCTCTTTACGCAACTATTTCTTGACAGATTTTCGACAAATACTCAAATATCAAATTTCATAAGAATCCGCCCAATAGGAGCGGAGATGGCCAATACGGACAGATGGACAGACATGACGAACAAATAATACTCGTTTTTCGCAATTTTGCGAATGCGCATAAAAATATGTCCTTCATTCGTAATCATATTTATTTCATTAAAAATTTTGACATCCCCATGAAAATGGGTCGCTATGCGGACGTCAGTCTTGAATTGTTTCGCGGTAGATAAAAGATTGAGAGCCGCTGATCTAGATACAGAACACGATCTTGATTGAAGCCGTAAACTGTACGCGTAGCGATACACCATATCCATTTGTGTGGGCCTGAAATGACAGCCCTTCTGGAAGGCACATCGACGGAAATGTGGATAAACATAATTAAATGCTTCGTTGGCCAGCGGTTTGCGCCCAGATTTACTGCAAATATGTGGGCAGTTCCATCGCTCGGAACAAGCGTCTCAAATGGACGGGGGGATTTATTCTGCAATATAGTACTGCGGTTACTCGTGAATGCTTTACATCATAGTTCAAAAATAGTTTCTTAAAAACCCGTGTACTTCTTTGACTCCGTCCTGTATTCGGAAAACTAGCAGCTTAGCCGTTACGTGATCTGTTCTCAGACAAGGCGGAAGTTGTTATGTTTCCGGCTGGGATCTCTCTTGTCGTTACATTCACAAAGCCGTCGGGCCCCATCTGATATCCCGAGTATGTTTGCCTAGGAAGTGTTACCCAACTGAAATTTTGTATGCATTTCTTTGTTCTGTAATACATGTATTTTATACTTACAGAGAATAAAAGTCCTTGAGCGAAGACGAACAGGAAAATAGCACTTATAAATGTCAAGTCCGCCATGGGAAACACAACATTACACTTGCTACTGCACCTTAACTACACGTTCCATTAAAACTGATTTTCAGACTCATATAGTGATATCTTATCTCTTACTTAAATCCTCTTTGTCTGATACTTAGTAGTGCTAGGTGGCATCGAATACGGAGTGTATCTTATCGATATGTGGTTGAGAAACACTGAATGTGTGCAGTTCCAGTTTATTGACGTCATCTAATTCAGTTGACGTCTAAAATAACGCAGATCCTTTGAGGGAATTCGTACAAACCGCACCGAAAATGGACAAATATTTACTGAAAAAAATGGTTGCCGTCTGGAATGTGACGCCGTGAAGTCTGGTAGAAATTTTAGCAAAGTTTCAGGGAAAAGTTTGTCATTTTCAGGGTAGGAGAGTGGGCAGATTACCTTGGCTTTTTTGGTTCGATGGATTGTTTAAATTCGTAGAATGAACGGTGGAAGTGTAAGTGGAAGAGCACACAGTGGTAAATCCTGAAAATGAAGGTAGAAACATGGTAAATTTCTACCAGACCACACCAGTAGGTTACAACGTAAACCAATAAATGCACACTCTTCTTTAGAATTACCATATGTTTCAATACGCAAACTGAAACGTGTTTCGACCCATCTGACCCATCATCCGGTAGTGAACAGTTGTATAAAACAATCGTCCAACCCTTCTATCATCCCCAGTACATAGAATTGTCGCAAGTCCTTCAATGTATGAGTATAGAGATGGATATGTGCACAGTAATTGGAGTGCATTCACGGTAAAAGTTAGGTAAAGTGATCCCGTTACGGGCTCAGTGTGGCCCAGAGGGTGGGTAGAGGTATAGCTCTACTCTTCCATGACTGCGGCACCAGAAGGGGGTGAGTGGTCAGTAGCACGCCCCGGCCGCACTTTACCCCCACGAAAGACCCGGTACCCATTTTACAGGAGGCTGGGTGGGCCCCAGGGCTGGTCTGGACGGGCGGAAAGTCTCGTCCCCATCGGGATTCGATCCCGGACCGTCCAGCCCGTAGTCAGTCGCTATACCGACTGAGCTACCCGGTCCACCGTCTATTCATGGTACAATTTAAAAAACCACACGAAAAGTTTCTCTCCTTCAAAGCGCCCGTATCTTCTCTGGGGCACACCAAGCGTCCTATTCAAAGGGTACCGGGGGTGGGGGGGGGGGGGGGGGGGGGGAAAAGAGAGGGGGGGGGGGGGGGGGGGGGGGGGGGGGGGGTGGCGGGGACTGCTAGATTTCGGTCAGTATCAGTAGGAACGCTGAAACGGGACACGCAGTTTAGCGTTAAATTTGAAGGTATATATTGTACCCTGAAGGTAGAGGAAGCACATTACACCAGACGCTGACACTAAAATGTGTCAAGTTCAAGGAGTGTACCACCTTAACAAATCTCTCGGTCGAAACTGGATACGAGTTAATGTATGGCTAATTAAATGGCTGACACAACGTGTCGAAGTTCTGAGGATGCTAACATCCACTGAGTTTTCAATGAAATTCCCTATATGTTACGAGGGGTTGTTGTTAAGTTCTTAGCCCAACCTACTTCCCGTTGTAGTAGGACGGAATCGATAGTGTCGTTGGAAAGAGCGGTCTGTTCATGTGCCGAATTGCAAGTCTTTTCTTGTTACACAGGCTGAAAGGAAGCATGTCAGGCGACGCGCGTGATTTCAACAACATGGAGACCTGAGCTGTCATCAAGTATTTTTTCCTGCAAGGCAAGGTGCCGAAAGAAATTCACGTCATTCTGACAGAAATATTAGGGAAATATGCACCATCGTATGTCACCGTCAAAAACTGGGTGACCCTGTTTAAATGTGGTGATATTTCTATCTGTAATGCGCCTCGTCCTGGACGACCCAAAACATTGACCACCCTGGAGATTATTGATAAAATTCACGAACTAATCTTAGAAGAGCACCGGATTTCTGCTAAATCAATAGCTGAGCAACTGGGCATTTCACATGATTGGGTTGGATCCATCGTTCATTAAAATTTGAACATGCGGAATCTCTCCGCGAAGTGGGTCCCGAAAATTTGGACATGCGGAATCTCTCCGCGAAGTGGGTCCCGAAATGACAGAAAGCGAATAGAAAACATCAGCGGTGCCAGTTGTCTGAGCAACTTTTGGAATTTTTTTCGGCTCGATCCAAATGATTTTCTGTCGCGATTGGTGACCATGGACGAAACCTGGTTATACCACTTTGACCCGGAGACAAAACAGCAATCATTGGAGTGGCGGCATAGCGGCTCACCCCGCCCCAAAAAATTCCGAGTGCAAAAATCCGCTGGAAAATTTCTCGCCTCGATTTTTTGGGATCAAGACGGCATCCTCCTCATTCATTATCTTCCAAAGGGCCAAACTAACAATGCGGAGTATTACTCATCTCTGCTGGTACAGTTGAAGGAGGTTTTGAAGGAAAAACGCCGGCCGCGGTAAGGTCATCAAAAGGGTCTTCTTCTTTCACGACAATGCCCCGGCTCACTAGGCACTTGCAACCCAGAAGAAACTGGCCTACCTGTGCCTCCAGTTTCTTGGTCACTCACCCTATTCTCCGGATCTAGCCCCGTCAGAATACCACCTGTTTCCTGGACTGAAAAAACAATTGAAATTTCGCCATTTTTCGTCCGACGCGGACGTCATTGCTGCCGCGGAGACCTGGTTGGACGGACAACATTCTAGTTTTCTTTGATTGGCTTGCAAAAGTTAGAGCAACGGGATAAGAAGTGTATTTAGCTTCGTGGGGAGTATGTTGAATAAATCCCGAGTTTGATCACTGTTGCTTGCTTCCTTCCTGGTCGGGCTAAGAACTTATCAGCACCCCCTCGTATGATATTCTGATGATTGCGACAGCCGCCTTTTTGAGTTGAACTATTACCAGTCGAAATGATTCCACAATCGAAAATAATGTTACTTTGCAAACCACGGGTATGTACGTGTATCTGACTATTGCCCCCACGTGGAGGCCAAGTCCTGCGAGTGTACCGTTTTTAGGAAGGTCAGCCCGTGTCGAGTAGATAATTGCTGTTTGCTGGGAGAACCATACGGAGCAGTAAATACTTTGTAAGCAGGGAATGTATTGAGCAATAATACACAAAATAACCGGAACCTATTGAGCAATAAATACACTAAATAACCGGGGGCTATGCGGAGCAATAAATACATTAAAAAACGGGAAAGTATTGAGCAATAAATCCACTAAATAACTGGAACGTATTGAGCAACAAAAACACCAAATACCCGAGAACCGTAGGGAGCAATATATACACTAAATAACAGGAAAGTATTGAGCAATATATTTACTAAAGAACCAGAACATATTGAGCAATAAATACACTAAATAACCCAGAAAGTATTGAGCAATAAATCCACTAAAGAGCCAGAACATATTGAGCAACAAATACACTAAATAACCGGAACGTATTGAGCAATAAATACATTAAATAGCCGGAAAGTATTGAGCAGTAAATCCACTAAAAATCAGCGCGTATTGAGCAATAAATATACAAAAATCCGGAGCGTATTGAGCAACAAATACACTAAATATTCGGAAAACATAGGGAGCAATAAATACACCAAATAACTGGGAAACATAAGGAGCAACAAATAAAATAATTGATCGGGAACCATAAGTAGAAATAAATGCACTAAGCAACCTGAAAACATAAGAACAATGAATAGGCTAAATAAACGGGAATCGTACTGAGCAATAAACACACTACATACAGTATTTAAATGTTGACTACGAATCTCAGAAAAACCTGCAAATATTTCCGTATAGGCCATTAGAAGTTTTGTGTTTTTGACGGTGAAGTAGAGGGTTTACTGTGAGACACGAATTGCAGTTTGAAGGATGTCTTGGGGTGAATTTGTGCTTATCAGTGTCAATTGGGATCTTAAGATGGGATGAAATTTGAGAAGATCACGCTTTAAAATCACGCACCTTCATAGTGTTTGGTGCATTGAGCTGCGTTTGTGATACAAATAACTAAATAAAGAAGTTTAAAGCCCAATTTTACGAAATACGAGTTTTTGTTTTTTAACTGGTACGGCATATGAATGCATGTTTCGGCTAATATTATCTGTTATCACGTATATTAGTGTTATTTGTCTAGTTTTAGACACACTGAATATAAAGCATTTGAAATGCCATTTTCCCGTTAGAGACTTATTTAGGAAATATATATTTAAACTCATTTAGGAATATATATATATATATGTATATAAATAAAAACTCATCTAGGAATATATATATATATGAAATCATTTAGAACTATATATATAAAATAATTTAGGAATATATATTATATATGTGTAAACTCATTTAGGAATATATATATATATATATATACGAACAAACATACATACACACACAAACATAGATGTTCAAGAAGGTATACGTTTATGTATGTATATATATATACATACATATATACATCTTCTATAAACATTTAATAGCCTATACGGAAATATTCGCTGGTTTTTCTGAGATTCGTAGTCAACATTTGAATACTCTATGTATTGTGTTTATTGCTCAGTATGATTCCCGTTTATTTAGTGTATCCATTGTTCTTATGATTTCCGGTTGCTTAGTGCATTTATTTCTCCTTATGTTTCCCGATTATTTATTTTTTATTGCTCCTTATATTTCCCAGTTATTTAGTGTATTTATTGCTCTGTACTGTTCTCGGGTATTTTGTGTTCTTTTTAAAAGAAGGTATATATATATATATATATATATATATAAATTTACCTTCTTCCAATTTCTGTAACCACATGACTCATTGAGTGTTTATTCACTAATAGTTCTAGTTATAACTTAATTACCCGAAACGTGTAGTCACGGTTCGTATCAATCAATAAAATAACTTTATATTACACTTGGGAACACAATAGTCATGAAAATCCGAATTAAGTTTCTTCACCTAAAATTATTCGTGTTTAAGTTTTATGTATAAACACGGACCATTTACAGCTGGAGGTATCTTTTTTCTATCGAAATTCGGGCCTAATTTCTTTCTTAATACGTGATACTGTTTGTAACCGTACTGGCAGCTACTGCTGGAAGTTAACAGAGAGCCGACATTAGTTGCGTAGTCTTCCAGTTATTTTACTGCGGGTGTATGTTATGTGCCCTTGCGCCCTCCTCTAAGAACAATATTATTTCTCTCCCCTAATGTTAGGCCTTCATACCAACAAAAGATCTTTTTTCTTTCATTCTGCTTTACTTTTATTCACTCCTCCACACTTTTGTATTTGAATTCACACGTTCTTCTTGTATAGATTCTGAATCCAGTGTCCAATACAGTAATAATAGTCTGGAAATATAGGTGTGGGCACGTTTCACATAACAGCACTAAAATAGGCCCATTCTGATTTGTCTCCTCTTCTCTACCTGTATTATGTTGGTAACAAGCATTGCTGGTTCAAACACAAGCAGCAGAAGCTATTGTTGGGGATTTGTCTGAATTAATTCTTCATTATCTAAATCCGTTATTGTTAGCTGTAGTGAGAACACATAGGGATAATCATGGATAACTTTAGTGATAAAATATAGAATGTTTTATTTCAACACACGTAATTAAATTATTTGGTAGGTAAGGCAAAAATTTTGAACATCTTAAGACATTTAAATTGGTGTGTTCACGTTGTAAAGTGTTGTAGAAGCTAATAAAATGTTTAAAATATAACTACATAATTATATTGCACTTATTATGATTTGGTATTACTTGTAGCTACAGCTAACAGCTACATTTCAAATTCTGGTTTTTCTGTTATGGACGTGGGATTTAGTTAGATAATAGATTTATTTGCAAATACTTATTTAATTAGCAGATTTTGTATTCATTTAGCCGCAATGCATGGAAATAAATGGCGTCGTACTTTATTAGTCATATATGTACACGCACATACCCACAAGGTCTATGGGAATTATTTATTTTAACGAAATTTAATAAAATTGGTAACACTGAAGTCATTATCTTATGCTTGTACCTATTTGTGTATTCCTATGTACATTCAGCATGACTTAAAATATTGGTATTGCGTAACAATACATAAAACCTTTCTGGTATTTCTTCAAAGTAAAGGATATAAACATTATTATTATTGCATACTTCAGATATAATTATAAGAAAGCTGAAAAGATTTCAAATATCTACAACATAGTTGAAGAATAAGAGACCAACTTGATGTCACTATTTATTAAGTTTTATTTCACTTCGTCTATGCTCAACATGTTTCGGACATTAATACATCCATCGTCAGGAGCCTGCGACTTTTCTATTGTATCACCACATTGGTTGTGTGTTCTTATTTCGATGTGTGTTGGAGTTTCGGCGTGGCTGGTTGGGGTGGTATCCGTGTGGCAGGTCTGGCTGCCACACGGATACCACCCCAACCAGCCACGCCGAAACTCCAACACACATCGAAACAAGAACACACAACCAATGTGGTGATACAATAGAAAAGTCGCAGGCGCATGATGATGGATGTATTAATGTCCGAAACCTGTTGAGCATAGACGAAGTGAAATAAAACTTAATAAATTGTGACTTGAAGTTGGTCTCTTATTCTTCAACTATCACAATGATGCACGGTCCAATATGCATAAGATCTACAACATATTTCGGTATTAAGTCCCAATTAATATCTGCTTTACTTCAGTGGTAAAGGTGATTAAGTTATAACTCTAAATCACACCGCGAGGGTTATTTATTTATTTATTTACTCCAGATATGAAGGGTAGCTGCGACTATATTGAGTAAGCATTCGCGGACAGAAAACCAAGGGGTTATACTCCAGTTGGGACTCCAGTGACGGGCTACCAGCACCTCATAATAAAAAGTAAAAATTATGTGACAAACGTCATGTCGGATCCCGAACTGGGACGGATGGACACAGACAGGATTATCTTGTTTGACGATAGGGACAGGTGGCGGGCGTTTGTGAAACTGACAACGAAACTGCCTGTTCCGAAGAATACAGAGAATTTATTGAGTAACTGAGGAACATAATGGCGTCTCAAGAAAGACCCTGACTTTGGAGGCAATTTTATTTATTTCTATATCTGTTTTTGCCGTGGTTTTTCTCAGCCCCTTCAATGAATTTCTAGGATAGTAACCAAAAATAGTGCACGACCGCATAATTCCACTCTTCCTGAATTGATCTGTGTTTATTCTTCAATCTTCGGCAGCCTATAACAGCAAACCAGACTTCAACATGTCACGGTGTCAAAATTCAACTCTCAACATGAAATCAGGAAGTAATTATTTTTATAAATAATAGTGACGGCTGAATATCATAGTCTTCGGTCACACTTAAAATTTCCGACGTCTGTAATGATGGCGAAAAAAAAAATCCCACTGAAAGGCGTTTCGTGGAGTCGCATAATTTTTTGCGAAAAAAAAACTGCACTTTCCCAGTGAATCAATCCAACGGAAAATTTGGTAGAAATGTCGTAATGTAAATGCATGAGGATAATGGAGCTAATACATATTCGGACTGCTGGTGTGACGCAGGGTGTCGGGAACGTCAGTTGTAGAGTAACGACGGGCTGTCTGTCCAATCAACAGTACACGTGGCAGGACAGTCGGGAGGACAGAGGTCATTACTGTTAATGCATACAGCGGCCCGACGTTGCAGATTTGAGGTTCTATCAGTGTCACTTCAACATCTGCACTTTTTCTAAATGTACTTCAGACACACTCAACCCACACTTACATTTTCTTTCAGTGGTTAATCACTGTTCATCCCCTCTGTTTTATAGACATCATTGCTGTAATTATAAATCAGAGCCGTTCGAAGTTTTCTTTGACCAGGAATATAGCAACGGTAGGATTTAAAGGGAGAGGTAATATCAAGGTCTTTTTCTAGTGTGGTTGTAGAAGATGGTGAGTCGTGTTTTACGTAACCTAGTACCATCGTGTTAATTGCCTTTGGTATTAATTGTGCGGGGGACCGCGGTAGCACAGTGGTTAAGGTGCTGTACTACAAATCGGAATGTCGCTGGTTTGATCCCAGCTGGTGTCATTGGAATTTTTCATTGACATAATCATTCCGATCGCACTATGGACCTGGGGTCGACTCAGCTTGTAACAGAAATGAATACCAGGAGTATTTCCTGGGGGTAAAGGCGGCCGGTGCGTAAAGTTGACAACATTACCAACATCCTGTGCCGTTGTCACGAAACCTGGTAACCTTAACTTCCTGGAAACCTTTGGGCCAATCCAGGCCTGTAATGGGACTGCTTTTATTAATTGTGTAGTATGCTGAGTGGGATTCAGAAACTCTGTGAATATTACTGAGGAAAATTAAGTACTCTTTCAGTCAGGACTTCTTGGCCGTTGAAGATTGGATGGATAGGTTGTCCCGCAACGTCGGTAACTAACTACAAATTACGCTGGGTGACGTCCCAACAGGGCGAAGATTTCGAGAGAGAAATCACTTGCCCTGTCGAAGATCGAGTCCGGTCTTCTCGGCTATTCATCCAGTAGTCTAGTCACTGCGCTTACTGAGCTATCCTGGTTTCAATTGTAAATTTATAAAATAAAATTGATTATTTTATGTAACGTCTTATGTTAAAATGATTGAAAAATTAATGGTCTACTTCAATAAAAAATCAAGCGATTCAAAGTTTTATCCAAAATAGGATGCCATTTTTTTGTGACGTGCAGTTATCGTGTGTCGCATTCAGTTGATTAACATTCGTACTTCGGGAAATACCTGACTGTAATTTCTAATCCAGATTCTTCCTGGCAATATTTACTTCCTCGAAGCTAATATTGCGATAGTCAGCAGAAAAGGATATTGCCTTATTTCCAGTTCACAATTATCAGTCACTCTATAATGTAACGATAAATGACATTGATAAGACAGAGAATTTTCAGAAAATAAATTGACAAACGTGTCGATAACTTTATTCTGACTTCCATGTGTACGTGGCAGTGGATAGCAGATGGTGCACACCAGACTCCACATAGCCGCCACTGACATTTGAACATTTCTCTCATTGTGGCAACAACGCTTTCATCCCGGAATAGAAGAAATCCGTGTTAAGTGCCTTTAGCCCGGGTGTGACAACTTGCTTCATGTCGGCGTCTGTTGCAAAAGTTTTGCGTGACCAGATGCTTTTTTAAGGGTCTCCAAGAGCAAGCGGGCTTAGGACTAGCTGCGGGATTACGGCCGGGACGTTTCGCGCTGACCGCTGTGGAGTCCACATTTCTCGACGCCCATTAAAATTAAACTATGAGAAAGTTTTCAGCCGGATTAAACTAGCACAGGACACGATGGTGATAATATAAGATCCCTCAATTGTTGTAATGTGTAGGGGTGGATAAATGGATGGTTTGTGCATGGAAATCTTAGTTACGAATAAGAGTGTAAAACGTTTTCCAATGACGATTTCATAGCGAACGTCATTTAGACGTCGGCTTCTTTGCATCAGTTTGTGTTTCTTAACAGTCTGTGTTGCGCAGTGGGCATGTGGGAGAGGGGGGCTAATTTTTGGGAACAACCCAACAAAGTCAGAATTCCATTCGAGAAGAAATTAAGAGCAGATTGAAGTCAGAGAATTTTTGCTGTCTTTCGGCTCAGAATCTTTTTATTTCAATTTGCTACTTAAAGTCTAAAGATTAAGATACACGGAACTTAAAATTTTGCTTATTGTTGTATGTGGGTGTCGTATGGGTGAGGAGAGGGTGTGTATAAGGTCTTGGTGGGGAAACCAGAGGGAAAGAGACCACTGGGTAGACCTAGGCGTAGATGGGTTGATAGTATTAGGCTGGATCTCCAGGAGGTGGGATGTGGGTATATGGAATGGATTAGGCTGGCCCAGGATAGAGACAGTTGGCGGACGCTTTTGAGTGTGGTAATGAACTTTCGGGTTCCGTGAAATGCGGGGAATTTCTTTACTAGCTGCAAACCAGTTAGCTTCTCAAGAAGGACTCTACACCATGGAGTAAGTAAGTAAATAAGTAAGTAAGTAAGTAAGTAAGTAAGTAAGTAAGTAAGTTGTGTATGGGTGTGAAATATGGTCGATCACTTTTTTTTTTTTTTTTTACTTTTAGAGTTCCGTGCATCGTGATATATTCTTATAATGAAAGCCAACGAGATGCACTAATTCAAAAATTTATTTGATAAAATACTCTAACTGATGGACAGTGGACTTGTCTGAAAAATGTATACCACTTCATCAAATAAATCTGAGAAATATGCATCTCCTTTGCTTTTATTATTAGCATGGTCGATCACATTGAGGGAGGAACGTAGGATGAAACTGTTTCAGAGCAGGTTGTTGGGGAGGATCCTGGGACCTAAGAGGGATGAGGTAACAGGGGAGTGGAGAAGACTACGTAACAAAGAGCTTCATGATCTGTATTCCTCACCAAGTATTATTCGGGTGATCAAATAAAGAATAATAAGATGGGAGGGGCATGTAGCACATATGGGGGAGAGGAGAGGTGTATACACGTTGTTGGAAGACCCAGCCGTAGATGGGAGGAAAATATTAAAAAGGATCCTTAAGAAGTTGGATGAGAACACGGACTGGATTAATCTGGCTCAAGAAATGGACAGTTGGCGGGCTGTTGTGAATGCAGTAATGAACTCTTGGTTTCCATAAACGCGGGGAATTTCTTGCGTAGCTGAGAATTGGTTAGCGTCTCAAGAAGGACTTTCTTTGCTCTATGGAGTTAACATGTAGGTGTAAAGAAATTGCCCTCGGAGATTCCGGCGTCTGACGGCCTAGGGTCTGACACTGAGAACTAACTATACACCATTCATCACAGACCGCAGGATTCTTCACAGCACAAATAAATGATCAACTTTTGTATCAACTACAGCAGTTTCACCGATTTTGAACCTAACCCCAAAATCAAAATATTTGTGTCATATTTGAAATTACTACTGTGGTATTGTTTGATGTGCTCTCAAAATATAATAGCGGGTTCTTCCGAACCATAGATGTATTTTTTACCAAACTATACGGCGTCACTTCGCGAAAGAATATAGCCTTCATTTTTTCATTGTTCATTTGGATTTAATTGAAATTTGTCTGGTTATTTACAAGCATATATTTCCGTTTTTTATTTGTGGACTTGGTAAATAAGTGCACGAACGGCTGGCATACGGAACAAAGACGCGCAAATGGAAAATTTTGTTAGGAATAAAATTGGCAGATAAAAAAATAATAAAATCAGGAAACAATTCCGTGTAAATATGTGTATAGTCTTAAACAGTTTTAACCGACATAAAATCCAAAGCTGTTTTGGAGTCCAAATAATCTTTTTGCAGGATTGTTTCAATACGTCACGTTATTCTGTATCAGCTTTTACATATACATTGCGCCTTATCTGCTTTGAGAATTCATCTCACGTAAAATGCATTTCGTAAAAAAGAGAGAAAAGAAAAATAAAAAGCTGCTAGGCTTTTGCTGGATTCTTAAGGAGACACGGAACGTGCCTGGGCAGCTGCATTAGCATCTACAGCCCCATTGATTCAATTCAAATATTGCCGTGAGTTCTAATGCCTTTCACAGCTTACTTTACACAATTTTATACTTGTGTGTCATATATGGCATTACAAACGTGAAACAATCTTATGTCTCTGAATTTTACAGCATTTCAAATATTACGCCATATAACCACCCTCCCCCCAAAAAGAAAGATATTTTGTGTTCACGGCTGTGAACATTTAGATTGTAGTGTTGTGGGTAAAGTAGAAATGTAGTTACGAAAGCTTCGGAGTAAATTCCTCCCTCCTTCTTCAGAGTTCATTTGAAGACATTCAACATTGAGACAAAGCTTCTGAACTTTACAGTATTTCAAATATTAGGCCATGTAACCCCCCCCCAAAAAAAGAAGATATTTTGTGTTCACGGTTGTGAACATTTAGATTGTAGTGTGTGGGTAAATTAGAAATGTGTTTCCAAAATTTCCGAATAAATTGCTTCCTCCTTCTTCAGAGTTCATTTGAAGACATTCAAGATGGAGACAGGGCTTCTGGATTTTACAGTATTTCAAATATTACGACATAAACCACCCCCCCACCCCTAAAAAAAAATGAAGGAATTTTTTTTAGACGACCTGGTACTCTTCGATTAAGGGTATAACTACTAGG
>Ga0123355_10012580_pt1 | contig 13117 bp, 8 predicted proteins | sample TergutEmb28metaG_3_FD_89872 | JGI IMG/M metagenome (GOLD analysis project Ga0123355, IMG submission 89872) | Embiratermes neotenicus P1 segment gut microbial communities from Petit-Saut dam, French Guiana - Emb289 P1 | ecosystem: Host-associated > Arthropoda: Insects > Digestive system > Gut ... | reverse complement strand
AGTCGCAAGCTCCTGATGATGTATATATTAATGTCCGAAACATGTTGAGCACATAAGAAGTGAAATAAAATAGCAAGTGACATCAAGTTGGTCTTTTATTCTTCAACTATCACAATGATGCACTGTCCAATAAACAAAAGATTCACTACCTGTTTTTCTTCTGACTTCACGCAGCCATTTTCCTTGTAACGCAGTGTAGGCCTATCGAACTCAAAACATTGAGGAAAGGGGTAGTAAAATATTGTGCATCTTCCTTTTTTTTACTTCACCGTTTATCAAATTCCAAAACGATACGTGTTTTACGCACAGCATTTCACTCGTCTTATTACTTTTTATAACTGTATGCAGTTCCATAAACACTTGATATTGATTGTTACATTCTAAATGAACATAATAAAGACGTTCATTAAGTTTTTGTTTTTTCCCATAAAAACAAATTTCAAATCTAGTTTCACGTAAATTTAATCTTAATTTAATTGTGCTTTTTTTGGAATTTAATAAATAAGCAATAGCGTCCAGATTGTGAAAACAAGACGCAAAAGATTAAATCAACCTGCCTGGGTTCTTTACTCGGCACGTTATGTTAACTGTTTAGATAAAGGAGAAGTGTTGCAAGCACCGAAATGGAACACTGATGTTGAAAATCTTCGGTCTGAGAGGTCAGTTGGGTGACAAAGAAGTGGGCCAGATTTAGATAATATTAAAATGATTTCCGGAAAAATTAATGGTAATGCTTGAATTGGGTTCATATTATTCAAGATTGGGCCTGTCGTTGGAATTTTGTAATTAGGGTAGCGAGCTGTAAGTTGCACATAGTTTACTGAAGAGCTTATAAACGTTCGTGAATATGACAATGAACCTAGAGGTGCCTCAATCCGCATATTACTTTAAGTGGACTTCTGTGAATACGAAACTGAACACCCGGATTCTTTATCTTCATGTAATTTGTTGATCAAGAGACTAGATCTAAATGGTGTCCGAATTCACAGTAAGCCTTCGAAGTACAGCGGTAAGTGCCAGTGCATGACCGTCTTCTTTCACCCTGGGCTCTTCAGTTCGTGTGCGCCGTAGGATTTTAATAGAGGACTGCAGTAGTCTTCCCGAAGAGCACCAAACGAGCAGCGGTACGTCTCGGTGTGAGCGACCCAGCAATCTTTGTTTGGTTTTCGGCACAAACAAGAAGATTTTCTCATTTCTAAATAGTCTAGACCCCCTCTGCCGTCCACCCAGCGTCATAGTCAATGGGTAGGCAAGGATCTTTGCACGTGTGTACGACGGTCTGGCCGTAGACCTGATCAATGCCTGCCGTCTGATCCCGGGGATAAGAACGAACCCAGCTGAACTCTACTTCATCAAATGCATGCACAGAGACCGTTTGATTTTAGTGTAGGTTATATTATGCAAGACAGGCAATGTACGGATTATGTAATATTGAGGTGCGTTTGAGTAACCATTGTTGCATGGAAAAACAATGTGTTACATACTGTCAATGAGTGTCTTTAACCTCACTTATTCGGCATGAAAAGGACATGGGTCGTGCTATTTTGTCAACTGTGACCTGTCCGGCTCTACCGTGTTTTTCCATATTATCTCACCAAAGGCCAAATTTCGCAAAACGTTATTGGACATAAAATGTGTGTTTTGATTTTCTCTACCACTTTTGTCCGTAACTTTTCTCATTCTAAGAAGAATTCAGCGAGATGCAGTCATGAACGTAGAAAAGTCTTCATGCAAAGTACACGCACCCATTGTTCTTGTTAGATTTTAACGAAGCTTGATTTTTTCGACGGATTTTAGAAAAATACTCGAATATCAAATTTTGTGAAAATCCGTCAAATTCCATGCGGGCGGGCGGACTTGAAGGGCACGACGAATCTAATGGTGGCTTTTCGCAACTCTACCAACCCTCCCAAAAACGACGGCGGTGTATTTCCTGCGAGCTAGGAGCTGAAAATTTAAATAACTTAGTGTTTAGATGGTGTTACTGTTACAGAAGTTTAGTTGGTTAGTTACTTGTATTAACAGCGGTCACAAAGGTAAATCGAGACACCGTCAGCAGAAACGTCAGAATGTGGACAGTTTGTGAGTCCCGTGTGTGTACCAGTTGTGTCATACTCAGCGTATCTGCGGGTTACTTTTTAAAACTACGAAGAAAATAGGAGTTGGTGTCACATTTCACACAGCTTTATTCCCATCAGTCAGTGGCAGTTCCTCGTCCATCCTCGGGCGCCAGCCCGTGTCACTGCGGCTGGTCGGTCCCCTGTTTGTCCCCTCCCCCTTTCGTAAATTGCTTGACCCGAGTTCACATTCCCAGCTCTTATACTCTGACCTGACAGTTAAGCTATTTGCGACATTGCGTTAAAAGCTTAGGCATAGTTAATGCAACAAAGCAACTGAGCTGTAGAACTCACAACTGCAGGTTGACTCCGGCAAGCTGCAGCTGCTATGCCCTCTACGACTCTACTCAGTCTCCTATTGAAGTAAAGGTAAAGGTAAAGCAGTCCCTTTATAGGCCCGGAGAGGCCCAGAGGGTTCTAGGAAGTTAAGGTTACCAGATTTCGTGACAACGGCACAGGATGGTGGTAGGTTGTCAGCTTTACGCACCGGCCACCTTTACCCCTAGGAAATAATTCTGGTACTCATTTCTGTTGGAGGCTGAGACGATCCCAGTGGCATAGGGCGATCGGAAGGATTTTCTGTCAATGAAAAATCCGCTGACACCAGCTGGGATCGAATCAGCGACCTTCCGATTTGTAACACAGCACCTTAATCACTGTGCTACAACGGTCCCACTCCTATTGAGGGGAGGGGTAATTTTCTTGTCGGCAAAGGTGGTCTGGGCATTCAGCTGATAATCCAAGTCCATTTAATACCAAGTCCAAAGGAAAAGATAAAGCTCGTCCTAAAAGAGGCTATGAAGGTCTAAAGGGAGAGTAGAGGTATAGCTCTATTCTTTCTTTAACCTCGGGTAGTCAGCTCCGCGGCCCAACCGCTTTAACCCCAGGAAAGAGACCCGCTACCCGTTTGTAGGAGGATGGATGGGCCCTTGGGCGGTCTGGACGGGTGCGGGAAAACTCTCTCCCACTGGGATTCGATCCCCAAATGTCGGCTTCAAAAACGGATGGAATTCTGCCTGGACGTCGCATACTCCTTCCTGGTCTTACAAAGCCGTGATTGAGCATTGTATGTATAGGTTTGATTTACTAACACAACTATTCTTCAGAGGAGAGAATAATAAACAAGAAGATGCAGTCCTCTGGAATATGACGTCGTGTACTTTGTTAGATATATGCAAATGTTTTGAAGAAACTGTCTGTCTCCGTCTTGACGCTGTTTACACAAAATATGGAGGCAGCATTTTGTTCCAAACATTTTCAGGTCTGCCAAAATACACTGTATCACTTCACGTAAGACCATAATATTTACTTCTGGCCTAAAAACTGCGTGCTACAGGGACGTTTAAAGACGTCATCTCAACGCCTTCCACCGTTAATAGGCTATTTTTTTTGTTCTGATAAAAGAAAACTAAGAAAATAAACACCTACAGGACCCGTGGATGGGTTTATGGAGTTATACTTGGTTTGTGTAGCATTATCTAGTTCTGTTACTTTTGTATCAGCCAACAGACCTTAAACAACTATTCCGCTTTAAATAACAAATCGACTAATACACGTCAACAAAACAAATATATATTGCAGTATATAGGCTACATGTTTCGACCTGTTAACAGTTCATCATGAGGCCTCCAGCAGAATAAGTCTCAGGTGCTGTTTAGATATTGGGATCCCAATATTCCTCTTTTCTTGGATATGATGCCTTGTCACTGGATAATCGGACCTCGAATTTTTGAAACATCACAGTAGAGTCATCTTCAAGGATCAGTTATCCAAGGTGACATATTATGCACGTTTTGGTACTTCTATATGAGACCACTACGTTGTCTAGAAACTCAAGGAACTGCTTACCCAGTGACGTGGCGTCATATCCTTTACGAACGGAATCTTGAGCTATACGGACGTTAAATAGTGAGTGTCTAGAGACGCCTCTATTCTGTAGCATTTTTACTACCGCTTTAAATGGCGTTGATTCTGCTCCCATATCAAAACTCCGCTTAGCAGTAAGGAAATGAGCCTCCAGGAGCAGACTAAATAATTGAAGTAAATACTCTGGCTTAGGCCTATAAAAGCTTACTGTATACGTCTGTCTAGAAGAATATTTTTCCACGCCAAAACCAACTTAGGAACTAGACAGTTGATCCACTGAAGGAATTTCGCATATGATCCCCATTGTGTTGCATAGAGCAACATGGAGCCAGGTTGACTACCAACTGCTGCGCAATAAACCATAGGCTATTTCCCTCACACATGACATTTCCCGTCCCAAGTGTTGAGATTTACGACGGTAAAGTTCGTCTTCTGCAGGCGCAGTGCAGGACATGGGAAACATTTTATCCCATGCGAGAATGTGAGGGTGGCGCTTGTTCTTCTGACAGACCGGACTAGTTTTGTGTCTAACATTTCATATTTTGGCGCCATGCCTGGACATGGTGGGGTGGATGGTGGTGTACTGTGGGTCTTATGGAATGGAAAGATACTGCATACTTCAACATTCTTAACTCTTACACTAGACGAAGGTGAGTGTTCAGCTTCACACCCCGGCTGCTCTATCCAGGGGTACAGATCCCTCATTATCCATCGAAGGTAGGGTGGACCTCAGAGCTGGTCTGATTGTTTTGGAGAGAAAAATCTCTTGCCTCCGCCGGGAATCTAACCAGGTATCGTCGGGTTTCTAGCCCGTAACCCAGTCACTGTACCGGCAATGGAGGGAAATTTAGTTACAGCTTACAAGGTAGTGTTGCATCTACTTGTCATAATATCAATTTTACGTAATTACCTTTACAGACAGAGGAATTTAAGACCCAAAAATGCGGACTTTTTACGTTATGACAGTGCGAATGTGATTATAAAAGCGAGAAGGCCTAGATCATTTCAGCAATTACGTAGCGTCAGAAAATGAAAACCTCTAGACATATAGACGTACATCTGACGCAGTAGGCCTGCCTAGGTTAGGCTATTTCTACTTAGCAGTTTCATCAACTTAAGGATAAGTAGCATGGCCAGACACTGCATTTCGCTAATGCTTATTTTGAAGAAAAATGAAATTACTCTTACGTGTGGCACGTATGAGAGGATAAAAGACGCGCATAAAATTTGGTCGGAGAGCGTGAAGAAATATGTCCAGCGACGGCCTGTTGTGAGCACGGTAATGAACTGTCGGATTCCATACAGAGCAGGTTTTTTTTTCGGCAAACGACAATTAATTTCTAATGAAAAGCTGTAGGGACCCAGAAGAGCAAAGATTATTCTGCAGACCTAAAGGCAGAGGTAAGGATATTATTAAAATAGATCTTACAAGGTGATGTCTCGAGATCAGGAAGCAAGAAGAAGTCACAATATAAATACTGACGATAAATTCTTTGAAAACGTGGAACAGTTCAAATATTTTGGAACAACCTTAACGTATCAAAATTCTAGTTAGGCAGAAATTAAGTTCGTGTTGAATTCAGGGAATGCTTGCTATCATTTGGCCAGGAATCTTTTGTCTTACACTTTGCTATCCAAAATATAAAGATTAAGAGATAAAGAACTATAATTTTGCTTGTTATTTATGGGTGTGAAACTTGATCGCTCACATTGATGGAGGAATGTAGGCTGAGGGTGTTTAAGAATGGAGTACTGAGGAGAATATTTGGGCGTAAGAGGGACGAAGAAACAGGAGAATGGAGAAAACTACATAATGAGGAACTTAATGATCTGTTCTCCTCACCAAATATTATTCGGTTGATCAAATCGAGACGAATGAGACGGGCGGTGGAGGTAGCACGTATGAGGAGAGAAGAAGTGTATACAGGATTTTGGTGGGGAAACCTGAGGGAAAGAGACCAATCGGAAGACGCAGGCGCAGATCGAAGGATCATATTAAGATGGATCTTTAGGAAGTGGGATGAGGGGCATGGACTAGATTGATCTGGCTCAGAGTATAGAGAGGTGGCGGGCACTTCCGAACCTTCGGGTTTCATAAAATGCAGGGAATTTCTTGACTTGCTAAGAACCTGTCATCTTCTTAAGAGGGACTCTGCTCCAAGGAGTAAGTAAGTAATTAAGTAAGTAAGTAAGTAAATAAGTAAGTAAGTAAGTAAGTAAGTAAGTAAGTAAGTAAGTAAGTAAGTAAGTAAGTAAGTAAGTGAGTGAGTGAGTGAGTGAGTGAGTGAGTGAGTAAGTAAGTAAGTAAGTAAATAAGTAAGTAAGTAAGTAAGTAAATAAGATATTACAAGGTATAGCCTATTGAATTCTTCTGGCTTAGAAATGTATGCAATAGCGAGATCTTGTGGACCCTATGAAGGACTTTCGGGTTCTTTAAAAGTGGAATTTTTTGACTAGCTGAGCGACTATCAGTTTCTCCTGGACCCTGCACTAGGGTGCGATTTTTTCAGTTAACGACTGTGCTTGTATTGACATTTATACAGAGTTTCACGCAACACAGTCACTTGGTTCTGAACTTACGGAAGGATACGTAGGTCTGCCTATCTGGTCACTCTTTGACAGCACGCAGCATCGAACGGCTATATTTCTGCCCTTCTTCATAAGTACGCCTGCCAAAACTCTGTGATTGTAAATTCCTAAAACGTTTTCCACATCAACCTACAAATACACACAATTGTCATTTAACTCACAATAATATTTTTGTAAACATTCAACCCCACTATGTTTCGGACGAAACTGGTCCATCATCAGGGAGTGCAGTAATTGTTGTTGTATGAAACATTTACCAAATTTTTTTTTTAGCTGTTGTTTTTGTGGAAGAAATGGCGAGTTTCTTCCTTGTAGACTGACTAAGTGTGGAGAATAGCATTGTTACTCTGAAAGTTAAACTGTAAAATAAAAATATATACAAGTTCATTACTTGTTATTAATGACATGTTATGGCAGACGTATCCTGCAGCTTGGTAGTTATATATCTACAGTGCAAATGTAAACTAAAGAAAATTTCGCGATGCTGCACTTCCTGACTTCTGTACCCTCTGTTATGGGTTATGTAACCCGGGAGTTACATAGGTAAAGGTAAAGCAGTCACTGTACAGGCCTCAACAGGCTATGAGGGTTCCAGAAGGATGAGGTTCCCACATTTCAAGACAGTCTGTATATGAAGGTGGTTAGGTTATCAGCCTTTCCCACGGGCCGCATTTACCCCATGGAAATATTCCTGGTACTCGCTGTTAGGAGTTGAGTCGACATCAGGACCGTGGTGCGGAAGGAAGGATTATGTCAATGAAACCTGCGATGACACCACTGGGAATCGAACCCGCGACCTTGCGGCTTGTAGCGCGTTGTCTGAACCAGCTGCGGTACCGCGAGGAGTTACACAAGCCTAAATAACATTTTAAATATCGATTTCAAATAAGTTTTACCTTCTCAGTGTTGGCTCTGTTAATGACAGGGTATTATCATTAATGACACATTAGTTAAAAGTTTAGGTATAATTTATAATTAGGCCCACAGACTTTTTCTTTCCATTTGCTTTCGTACAGAAAAGGTGCTCACGACTAGAGTTGGAGGTTTTCGTGGTCTTCCTCAGTGCCTCCAGACAAATGCTGGAGTGGTACCTTAAATTACACAATGAAGGTTTTGTGTAATATCTCTTGTAATTCATTCTTATTCAACTATCGCGGCGTTCTACTGTGTATATCCCAGTTCACGATTCCTAAGTAAATACGCAAGTTCCTGCTGTAAGATGATGGTCAGCGGGTTTGCAGAATGTGGGCCAACGTTTCGAAAGACCACATTAGGAATAACCCACTGCAGACCGCAGGCGCCGTCTCCCTTCATGTTTATCCTCCCACTAGGAGTCCCCAGAGGGCCATTTATCGGTTTTCTCCTGGGAGAGGTACCATGCTGGGAAGGGGCGTGCGCGTTAGGCAGCGTTAGTCTATGGTTTAATTAGTTCAATTCCCGCTCACAAAACAGTGCACTTTGACACCCTGTGACAAGGACGCTATTGAAACTGCTTGAGGCAGCTCTCTGTCGGTCGTGCTGTATCATCACCGCTGTAGGGCCTCTACGAGTAGGTGGCTGAATCGGCCTTTGGCTCTCTTCTTTCGTCTCCCAGTATTAGGATGATCACAGCGAGAGACATCTGACTGCTGGAGCATCACATGTAAAATTTTTGGTCGGGAAATCTCAAAGACATTATCATCTCTGAAGATTTCAGCTCACATGTGGAGTTCAAATTAATATGTGCCTTATATAAATATTTTGGAAGGATTTGAAACTGAGTCCATTGGCTTAGGATCCATTGATAACATAGTGTGATTATGGTCACGACCTTCCGGCTTACACAAAATGCGGGGAACTACTGGGGCAAATGAGGAACCACTAAGTATCCATTACCGAACACCCTGTTTCATGACGTAGTTTACGCTGGCGCCTGTTCTTATACAACTTCGGTTAATGGTGTTGCAAATTTTGCAGTCAGTATGATGCATTCGGTGGGAGTTCTGTCGCTCAAAGGCAATGCAATATGTTCACACTGCACGTATTTGCGCAGTCCATGCGTTTATTCCCCGTGGTCGCCACGTGTTCCATGCACCCATTTATTCTTATAGCAACTGCAAAAAGAACGCCTAGTTTCTGTTTATTGATATAGGCCCTACACTTATTATATTATCGTCATTCGGTGGTTTTAATTTCTGAGGCCATAAACACTGAATGGATTTGACGCAGAATATCATCCAATACAACAACGCACTGCAAATAAACTGCATTTCACGAACATTCTTGGCATGGGGCGCCTATTAAAATCGCTCCGTCTTTGGACGCGCACGAAAGCTTTTCCGAACTGTTAAACTGCTTTCTTTCAGTCTGATACTAGAACATTTTACGAAAAACTGTGGACCCGTTTCGAAGTTCGTTTAGACCTGTTAGTTTATCGGCAGCAGTGCGTGAAGACTTACATTGTTTGATGTGCGCTTCCGCGGCTTATCTTGACGAACAGGCCTGCTAGTCGAAGTGCCAAGTGTTTAAAATAAGTGCTGTAGAGTAAATATCTTGCATGCAGTACAATATGTCTTATTCTTTTGAAAACGAGTTAGATGTAAGTGACCTGCCGTCTGAGAAAGTTTGCGTTAGACGCTGTACAGTTCGTAACTTGTTTTTACATTTATTTTGTCTGCAATATTCATAAGAAGGAGATTATGGGACTTTTTGATCCCATAATCCCTGTTTGAGAGCCAAAATTCCGTAACGAGAGTTACATCCACCTGAATACCGCTACCATCTGTAGGCTACAGTGCATCCATTTGGAAGGATCAGACGTTAACCGACTGGAAGCGTGTCTGAACTACCTATACCTCTGCTATAAAATATCATGTTCAGAACCCTTTAGAAATGAGGACATGTCTTGATCACTTGAACTACTTTCGAATGCTGAATGCAGACCCCGTGCCAGGAAGTCAGACATGGTTCGCCTCTCGTCTGTGCAGTATCAGACCACACTCCAGCATTAAAATACGGAACACCTGCAGTTTGTCAATCATAAAACTCTCGCTTTCCAGAAACGAAAATAAATGACTCGGTGTTTGCAGGAATTTCAAATATAATTACTGGCCAGCAGCATTGCAAAATGTTCCTAATCGCAATACCTATTCAGTACACGTGGTTTGGTCGCTTTCATGCCCACCCATCTGACCAACTTTACCCAGCAGAGCTCTCTTCAGCAGACATTCGTCCGCTCCACAGTTTATTGCAGCTGCAAATTCGTTGGTGGTCACAACAGCTCGTCACAGTCCGTATCCTTAGCCAGATATACCAACTGCACACCTTAAAGCCTCTATATTTGAGAATTAATTTTAATATTTACTTCTATTTCAGTCTACTTCATAATTGTGGCGGTTCAATCGCTGAAAATGGTAAGTGGAGAACACCACTACGACAGGTGCTTACGTCAGAGTTAAGTAGGCCTACCGTAAGCACGCTTGTAGTATCTATTGTTTCCTTATTTTGAGTACCTTGCCGCCACATCATTGTGCTACGCGTAGAGGAGACGTCCTGCGGATATGGAGGGTAGTTGCGAATATTCTGTAGTTCTTACTGAACAGGCAGCTCAGGACAGGCAGCGATGGATGTCGTTTATCTTGGGGTTGGACGTGTGGTCTTTAGCCCTCTCACAGTGAGAAAATACATTAGCAAACATTAAAAATAAAACATACGACCTTATCTCTTTCAAAGTTATTTTACGTATAATATTAGGCTTTTTTAGCAAAGAGATGGTCTGGTTGTGGGACCTCGTTATTCTGGTATATTATCGGAAATATTCCTACAATATATAGAAGAAAATTATACTGCACAAATGGCACGAAATTATCAATTATTAGATTATTTCCGATTCGTAGATGATATTATGATAATATATGATCGGAATGTTACAGACAACAATTTAGTCCTCCAAGATTTTAATTAAATAAGAACACAGCTGCAGTTCACTTTGGACGTTAGAAATAAAACGTTCGTAATTTCTTACAATCCACTGTCTCAAGAAACGACAAGGAACTGGAATTTAGTATTTATTGTAAATGTGTCTATTCTGACACTATTATACGCTTTAAACCGTGCCACCCTCTGGAATATAAGTTCGCCACCTTAAGGTTCTTAAATGATAAATTGAAAACATACCAACTGTTTAACTAAACTGTTAAACAAGAAATATTAAGCATTAAAAACAACTTAAACAACTCTACTATATCGGTGCACTATGGTATTATATCGGTAATGTACTGTACTATATCGGCACTGTACTGTATTATATCGGTACTGTATTGTACTATATCGGTACTGTACTGTATTATATCGGTACTGTACTGTACTATATCGGTACTGTACTGTATTATATCGGTACTATACTGTACTATATCGGTACTGTACTGTATTATATCGGTACTGTACTGTATTATATCGGTACTGTACTGTACTATATCGGTACTGTACTGTATTATATCGGTACTGTACTGTACTATATCGGTACTGTACTGTACTATATCGGTACTATACTGTACTAGATCGGCACTCTACTGTACTATAACGGTACTGTACTGTATTATATGGGTACTGTACTGTACTATATCGGTACTGTACTATATCGGTACTGTACTGTACTATATCGGTACTGCACTGTATTATATCGGTACTGTATTGTATTATATCGGTACTGTACTGTATTATATCGGTACTGTATTATATCGATACTGTACTGTACTATATCGGTACTGTACTGTATTATAACGGTACTGTACTGTATTATATCGGTACTGTACTGTACTGTATCGGTACTGTACTGTACTATATCGGTATTGTACTGTATTATATCGGTACTGTACTGTATTATACCGGTATTGTACTATATCGGTACTGTATTATATCGGTACTGTACTGTACTATATCGGTACTGTACTATACTATATCGGTACTGTACTGTACTATATCGGTACTATACTGTACTAGATCGGTACTGTACTGTACTATAACGGTACTGTACTGTATTATATCGGTACTGTACTGTACTATATCGGTACTGTACTACATCGGTAATGTACTGTACTATATCGGTATTGTACCGTATTATATCGGTACTGTACTGTATTATATCGGTATTGTACTATATCTTTACTGTATTATATCGGTACTGTACTGTACTATATCGGTACTGTACTGTATTATATCGGTACTGTACTATATCGGTACTGTACTATATCGGTACTGTGCTATATCGGTACTGTAATATATCGGTACTGTACTATATCGGTACTGTACTGTACTATATCTGTACTGTACTGTATTATATCAGTACTGTACTGTATCGGTACTTTACTGTATTATATCTGTACGCTACTATATCGGTACTGTACTGTATTATATCGGTACTCTACTATATCGGTACTGTATTATATCGGTACTGTACTGTACTATATCGGTACTCTACTGTATTATATCGGTACTGTACTATATCGGTATTGTACTGTACTACATCGGTACTGTACTGTATTATATCGGTAATGTACTATATCGGTACTGTACTATATCGATACTGTACTATATCAGTACTTACTGTACTATATTGGTACTGTACTGTACTATATCGGTACTGCATTGTATTATATCGGTACTATACTGTACTATATCGGTACTGTACTATATCGATACTGTACTCTACTATATCGGTACTGTACTGTATTATATCGGTACTGTACTATATACGTACTGTACTATATTATATCGGTACTGTACTGTACTATATCGGTATTGTACTGTACTATATCGGTACTGTACTGTAATATATCGGTACTGTACTTTATTATATCGGTACTGTATTATATCGGTACTTACTATATCGGTACTGTACTATATCGGTACTGTACTGTACTATATCTGTACTGTACTGTACTATATCCGTACTGTACTGTACTATATCGGTACTGTACTATATCGGTACTGTACTGTACTATATCGGTACTGTACTGTATTATATCGGTAGTGTACTGTACTATATCGGTACTGTACTGTACTATATCGGTACTGTACTGTACTATATCGGTACTGTACTATATCGGTACTGTACTGTACTATATCGGTACTGTACTGTACTATATCGGTACTGTACTGTATTATATCGGTACTGTAGTATATCGGTACTGTACTGTACTATATCGGTACTGTACTGTACTATATCGGTACTGTACTCTATTACATCGGTACTGTACTATATCGGTAGTGTACTCTACTATATCGGTACTGTACTGTATTATATCGGTACTGTACTCTATCGGTACTGTACTGTATTATATCGGTACTGTACTATATTATATCGGTACTGTACTATATCGGTACTGTACTGTACTATATCGTTACTGTACTGTACTATATCGGTACTGTACTGTATTATATCGGTACTGTACTATATCGATACTGTACTGTACTATATCGTTACTGTACTGTACTATATCGTTATTTTATTGTACTATATCGGTACTCTACTGTACTATATCGGTACTGTACAGTACTATATCTTT
>Ga0123355_10012579_pt1 | contig 13117 bp, 5 predicted proteins | sample TergutEmb28metaG_3_FD_89872 | JGI IMG/M metagenome (GOLD analysis project Ga0123355, IMG submission 89872) | Embiratermes neotenicus P1 segment gut microbial communities from Petit-Saut dam, French Guiana - Emb289 P1 | ecosystem: Host-associated > Arthropoda: Insects > Digestive system > Gut ... | reverse complement strand
TAATCATGAAATATTAGTATTCTTAATTTTTTAAACATTTTCCAAACACCTGCAACATCCCTACAAAATGCACATTTCAGGTGTAACTGAGTTTTCAGACAGCCATTTTCACACAGAAATATCCGCTCTGAGCAATGCTCCAGAACTCTATCATGGGACTGCAAATGTCCTCTCAGATGTTAGGAAATATTTCGTAATGTAAGAATGTAAGCAAGAAAGAAAGATGTAACTCTTTATTGCATATATTTGCATCTGCAATACACTGCAATGTAATTCTTGGACATCTAGTATCAGCAGTATTTTGTCTTATGTTTTCCATTAACAGAGTGCTCATGCAGTAAAGTTATCAATAAACATAAGTACATTTGTGATGATTATTTACAAATTATAACTTAAAAGCAGCTGACATTACATTTACAAATTATGTCTTAACATTTACTCTTTTAAAAAACGAAAAATACTGCAAGGTAATTTTGTAGTTCTTGGTTAACACGCCGACAAATACAGTGCAAAGAACGTCGGCCAAATCAATTAGAAAGTACAGTGGGGCATTTTGTAAGTTCTGTTGACCGTGCATCTACATTATCTTGTAAATGAAACCAACTTGGTGCAGAATTTATTCTCTATTAATTTTTTTCAATTTTATTTAAAACCGCTATATGTTTGGATTTCTTAACTTCCATTATCACGAGGAACAACTGTACTTATGCGACAGTTGGTAAGTAATGATGAAATACTTTGAGAACAATTTGTGCACCAAGTTGGTTTCATACACAACATTACAGTGGGACATCTTTACAAATCGTTCAGTGGGGTGACTACCCATTTGAGAAGCAAGATGCCATAAACCTTAATGTGAACACTGTTTGGCTGGTGGAAGATTGTAAGAACAAGGAATTATATATAAACACCACTGTTACCTCATGTACAACGTTACTAAAATTATTTCTACTTCCCAAACCTTCAGATAATTTTAAAGTTTTCTGAAATACAGAGACTTACTGTTCGTGATATTCACTATGAAAAATGATATCACAACTCTGTGACTGAAACAGTGGCTATAGCTTTTAAGTTCACACGTTCAATACAGGAAGACCTTCCAGGAATGTGATGTGTGACATGCTTAGGGTTAAGCTTTACAGGAAAATTATGTGCAGCTTCAGTGACCAGTAGTAAAACTTTGCCACATTACCCTACTCTTCTCACACACTCAATAACACATCAACATGTCATGTCAACAATGTTGAAGCCTCGTTTTTTTAACTTGTACATCAGACAGCAAGAAGCAATATTCTGAACTAAAAATTGTTGGTGCAGCAGAACCATCAGTATGAAACTGTACCTTACGACAGTCAACAAGTGAATTACATACTGTGAAAAATTAAACACCTACAGTTCAAACCATATGTACAGAAGTATTAGGTAACCATATGGAAAATACCATGACACGTGAAGCCACAGAACGGAACTAACTATAATGCATAAAACACATGAGAAAAAGGAAATTAAAAATTTGTGAGGCCAAGAATTGACTCAAGAAAGCCAATAAAAGTGGCTGCAGCACAGATAACACAAGACTGGAGAATTATAATTTCTTTATATTTGTAAAGTGCCTATGGTTGGAATGACACATTTCATTACTCTGCATATACGGTGTGGTATGCTACAACAAACAATGCTACGATGAGTGCTACAACGAACAGATTTTTCAATAAAATTAGAAATGTAAACCGAACGCGGAGAAAATCTATCGGTCGGCGTAGCACGCACGTGTTCATGACATGTCAGAGATTCCTCCGTTGATTAGAACGCCAGTCATCAGCTTTGATATCATTTGTAAAGTTCAGTTATCAGTTTAGTTCAGTTACCTGCTTGAATGCGCCTTCAGCAGTAACAGTATATTTTTTAATGAATTGTGTATTATATTACACACTTATTTTCTATTATATTTTTCCCGTTCAAATTTTTGTGTTGGGTGGAAAATTTGCTGTATGCTGTGGGCTTGGAACGGATTACTCCTTTAAGTACATACATTTAAATATATGCTAGAACGAACAAATGTTACAACTACGAGGTTCTAGAAATAATTATGCTGTCTAGCATATCACAAGACGACCATATCACATTATTGCCGCTACTTCCTATGACATACATCCACTCACACTAACTACAATCTCAGGTATCACAGTGGCAAACATTCTTTGCACCTACCCACTTTTAGCTTGCTATCCTGAGACTGACACTTCATGTTTGATTATATATCGAAACCTTTATTTAACAGGTGATTTTGGTGACAGGGCAGAAAAAATCCAACATCTCATCCCACATTTTTTCCTCTAAAACAGAAGCACACATACTCTAGGTGCAACTAAATTTTTTAAGGTGTTGCTATTATTTGTGGGGGTTCACTATGAAACTTGCTTGTTGTCAAAATTATGGCATCTAGAAATTTAAGGGGTTTCCTATACCTTTGGAAAATTTGTGTAACTATTGTATGAAGTATTAACTACCCCCTCAGGTACTGCTACAACAGTGCAAGACCCAAGCTACTTTATCAATCTTTAGGAAGATTCACATAGGAAAAGAAATAATACGGCACAGATTTATTTTGTAGCAATCAAGTGTCAGGATGTGTGGGACTAAAAAATACGTCTGCCATGATACTCTGTTGTTTTCAATGCGTCAAATAAAACACAGTGATGTCATCCTCACTGATTGGCACTTGGATATTGCAACACAAATCTTCTTCGAAACATCAAGGACCACTGTCCGGACACAGCATAAAATTGGACAAGGCTTTTATCCTCAGAAACTTCAAATTTCAACTACCATTTAACTGTCACAAAGCATGATCAATGCCCCAAAACTCTGACGCAACGTAGTGAGTCTACAAAGTAATTACGTATTTACAATTACATAATTGTGTACAGTTTTTGCAGATTCATTGCTTTAATCAATTCACTTCACAAAGTATAAATTTCAAGGCGGAAGACCGTATATATATGTATATATATATATATGCATATGCATATGTGTGTGTTTCTGATGTACTTGATGTTCCACGTAAAGGAATTAATGCTGCTTAATTCTCTCATCATGCAACAATCAATCATCGACCCTCAATATCTCCATCAAAACAAGCAACTCACCCTTCTCATTTATAAAACGCTCCATGTGGTCAAACTTCAGTGTCAAACATTTCTTTGAGATAAACATTTCATTCTCAGATTCAGTGAAACTTCTGACGAGATGAGTCACCACAACACTCTCCGTGCCGTCTTTATTCTTGACAATAAATTTGTACTGGTATTTCGAATCACTTATGGGCGGACAATTATAATGCAGAACCTCATACTCTATGTAGCAATTATTTGAATAACGATAACAGAAAATTTCATTGTACGCAAATAAAAACTTGCAGCTGCACCTAAAAGAATTGGACCTTTTTAGAATGAGCGAGTGCTGAGCATTGTAATCCTCACAGTCGTCCTTGTGCGCTGTCTGAAGGTGGTTTTTGACGTCTTTGGAAATTCCAGACCAAGTGCAATTCGTTTGGAAATTCAGGTGATACACTGGACACGTCTGTGGACTGTAGCCACATACGGCTTCGTGTTCAAGGTACGCATTATAAGGGAATGTGTCCTTGCAACCGTACTTACTGTATCGGCAAGGGAACTTGATCTGCATCGACAGGTTCTCCAGAGAAATATTTGTGGATTCCAAGAAATTCATCTTGCAGGTTGGGCAACTTGAGACTGTCGGTCTGCAGGTGTTGCAGATGTTGTGGCCACCTTGACAGAGGGCGATCGGAGGCACCATGTACTGCTTGCAGGCAGGACACTCCAGCTCTGACAGGACGCCTTTGCCGATGTCAGGCACCGCCGTCTGCATGCTGAGTGTAACAAGACTGTCGTGGACACGCTTAAAGAAAGGAGCCACCAACCTGAAACACAACAGTTTGATCAATACCATCCCACAGTTCTCCTTCCTAATTCCGACACAACGCTGTGTCTCCCTCATATACGTACTACTGTTTTCCACTCAAGTTCTTTGACCTACACAGCCTGTACCTCTACTCTGACCCAACCCTTTACCATCGCCCCTCCTTGCGAATAAATCAGGCTCTTTTTCAGCCGAAACCTATCCATTATAAATACCCCTAAAATCTTATTCTGTGTCCTTCCGGACGGACACGTTATCTCGTCGAGGCATGCGGACCGGTGTAGTTCAGTGTCGACTGAACCCCCCTGTACTCTTCACTCTGTATGTCAACGATATGAATTCCCCCTCAAACCACGTCGATTTGGCCTTCCACGCGAACAGCACGCCCATCATAGCCACGTCCCGCAAGCCAACGCTGCTCTTCAGCTACCTGGAGAAATAGCTCAACGATCTTCAAAGGCGGTTGAGTGAACGGAGAATCACTATTAATATCTTTAAGTGCACCGCGATAATTTTCACGCGTGTCGAAGGGCGCTTCACGAAGCCCCGACCACTAAAACTCGTCGGGGAACCAATCGAATTGTCAACTCATCTCCATATCTGAGGCCGCCCCTAGATAAAGGACTCAACTGGTCGCCTTACATTGATCAGGTTAGGAAGAAGGCTACTCATAGTTTCGTTATGTTGGGTCCTCTCCTGAATAGGAAGACTTATCTCTCCGGCAGGAAGGGCGTCCTCCTATATAAGCAGCTAACCCGCCTCTTGATGTATTACGCGTGACTCGCGTGGATATCCGCTGCCCGCAACCATGTTCGGAGGTTTCAATTGTTACAATTCAAATGTCTTCGGCTCGCTACTGGTGCCCCTTTCTGCGTAAGTAACAGGGAGGTACACGAGTATCTGGGCATTCCGCTGTTTGCCGACTGTATCAGAACCATGACTGCAAGTTTTGACTCAAATTTAGCTGATATGGGAAACCACAAGTACGGCAACTTGGCAGATACTTACGCTGAACTTGGGTTGACCCCGTCGCCTGATGCGAAAGCCAAGGGCGGCAGGGACAGCAGGTCAATCAAGGCCATCGCCCTCGCTCGCCAAGTCGACTAAACGAATCGCGTTCGGCGCTAATCAACCATGTGGCCTTCGGTTACACTGACTGAGGTTTTTCCCTGATTTTTCCTTAATTGTAAGGCAAATTCCGGGGTATAAGATGCAATGTCGGGGCACGGCCAACCAACCCTCCCCCAAGCGAGGTGGCTCAGAATTTAGGTATATGTTACTGAACCCTTCGATGCTGTCAAACACAGGAATGCCTAACAGTCAGGGGCGTTGCCTTGCATTCCGAGCAAATCTCCACCCCCAGTTAACAATTTGGCTTGGCTTGGTTCGCGTGTTTACACCGCCTATGACGATGGATCTGACAGAGCGTTCCGAAAATTCTGCATACAAAATTCAGAGACAAAGTTTCACCAAATTATGTAAAACAAGTTCCATATTGATGCTACACACACCAAATGACACTCCTGGCTCCGCCTCTCGAACTGCCACACAGTGCAGTGCTGTACGTGGCACGTGCATGCACACGAGACACAGCGTCCGTAGGCTGCATGGGCATAGAGAAGCTGACACAAACCTGCCAGGTCACACATGTATATCTTAGAGATGAAGCAGTGTCACGTTCCGAAATGCTTGCATGCAGCCTGCAACAGTGCGATGTCAAATCTGTGACAATGCTGCTGTCCTTACCTGGCTGCTGAATTGGGAAGTAAAACTGTTGACACTATGGCAGTCAGGAACTGACTTCTCCGTCCTGAGACCAGCTGAAGTGATGGCGTCTATCGTAGTTATCCTCTGATATTTAGACAATTAGAGGAACAGCACCTGGAATTGAACCATGCCCACTTCATTTCATACAGTTCCCAACGTAACATTCGGTACTGATAATATCTGTACGGAATTTGACCCACTGACATGATTTTAATTGAAATGCATGTACAAGATACATTTAAATAAAACAATATATTTGGAGACCTGAACAGGGCCGAGGACTCTAGGAGCTTGAGTCTTCCAGATTTCATGACAACATACGAAGGTTGTCGACTCTAAGCCCCAGCCCCTTTACCCCCTCCCCCCCCCCCCCCGGGAAATATTCCTGTTGTCCATTTCTTTTTGAACCTGAATCAACCTCCGGGCCATAGTGCTGCCAGAAGAATTACGTGAATGAAAAATTTCAAAGACAACGTAGGGAATCGAACCAGCGACCATCCGGATATTAGAACATTGTCTCAATCAACTTCGTGTCCATAAATTAGTATTGTACACTATTTACTTCTGCCGTGACTTAGCTGCATCACTGTTTCAAAAATCAGACGGTGACACCGTCTGTACTATTTGGGGCTTTGTGACAATGGCAATTGCAAGACACACACAAGGACATGATCTGCTGTCTTGCTGTTGCTATAGGCCACCGACGACAAAAACTCACACAATCTCACAAACACACACACCGTCGTAAAGTTAGAATAGGCCAAATTGGAGGATATGAAAATTTGTGGAGCAGAAAATTTGCGTGGAAGTTGTAATACACAGAGCTAAGGCAGCCACAGCCGCTTGCATTAAGTCAGATTTCGCTGACGTTGAAGTGTCACGTTGCAGTTACTGTGACAGCAGTGACCTTGTACTTTTGTGGTATGGTGTTTATGGTACTGTGGTTAGCTGTAGCGTTCAAATTGAACTCAGGATCACAAATGATCGAGAAGATGTGACAGACTGTGAAATTCATGGCGGAACAGGGAGATGGTGTCTACGAGATTCCGGAGATGTTCAGATGTTCGGAGCTGCTGGCAGGCGATATTGAGCGCCTTGAAACACTGTGCCACTGGTCAACAAGTGCACCGTTCTGTAGCATGCAACTCTCACTTACCTAGCAGCACTTCACTTACAGAAGAAATTCAGATCGTAACTTCTACAGATACGAACACCTACAGTTCCAATGTATGCCAATCTGCACCAGCGAATTTCCCTCTTATTAGCCTGTTTGGATATAATTATATACCACGTATATATATATATATATATTTACATGTGTGTGTGATACGATATGTTACCTGCAATTGAACTGACATCCGGAAGCAGTAGTTCCGTACAACTTTACACCAAACAGTACATAGAACATCACAAGCAGCCAGAATAAACAGTAAGGACACACGCAACAATAAGAACACACAAACACAAAAATAAAAATATATAATTTAAAAAACAAACAAAAGCATACAAAACATACAACAATATACCATGATAAGGAAATAGAAACAAAAAGAATATCTGTATACCTAAAAATAATACACGCGTGATCAACTTGGATTAAAAGTTTTTACCTTCAAACGACAACGTTCCTACACGTAGTCCTTCCAATCAATGCACTATCACACAGGCACAGGTCATAATTTTTAATGTTATCTTACCTGCTAGCCGATAATTAGTATGGAATTTGTATAGGCGTTTGACAGCATAGAGATTGTTGCTGTGAGCTGTTACGTTGACAGTTGGTTGTAGTTGAGTCTCAAAATGGCGTCATACTGACGACGGCGTTGTACACGTATAAGAAGGGTAACTGGCGGAAAAGATGTGAGGAATGTGAAAAGCCTTCAGTAGGCACTATTAAATGAGCGCGTAAATTTATTTCCAAACGTGTAAAAGCAGCTGTAGTGTCTATGACCAGCGGGTCCTGCACCCTGTTCCCACTCCGGCAACAGGAACCTTACTGGCAGACGGTCCAGCCTTAATTTGCTGCACTGAAAACTGGAGACTGAATTTTGGAGTTAAATGTCCAGATAAAATTTCCTTTCAGTGCCTTCAACAATTAGCATCTGTTTAACATTTCGCTTTGTGCATTCACTGGCTCCTGTTGTCAATGCACTTTGTTATCCAGGCACAAAAATACGATTAATATCGAACGAAGAATGAATGTCAATGAAATCAGGATGTTACAAGGAACACGGAGGAATATTATCGGTCGAAGTAGCTCGCCCCTGATCATGACGTGTTGCGCCTTCCCGCTTTGATTAGATCGTCATTCGTTATCTTTGTTATCTTTTATTTTGTCCTGTTATCAGTTTAGTTCAGTTATCTACTCATATGCTTTCTAGAAGTAACAATAGTTTTAAAATTAATTTTATATTATTTTTACAATCATATTTCTTTTATTCTGTTTCATATTTTTTCCCCGTTCAAATTGTTGTGTAGGATGGTAACTTTGCTGTAGTCTGTGGGCCTGGAACGGATTACCTCTAAACGCATATATTTCAATGTATGCTAGAACGAAGACAATCTGTAATGAAAGATGTTCTAGAACCAATTTCGTTCTTTCTAGCATACCACACGGCAATTAGCATTAAAAAGACCAGATCACAGTGTTGCCACTACTTGCTATGACATACATCCATAAACCCTAACTACAATCTCAGGCACCACATTAGCAAACCTTCTATGCACCTAATAATTTTCATCTTGCTTTCCTGAGACTGCAACCTCATGTTTGGTTATATCGAAACCTTGCCATAACAAGTGCCTTTGTTGACAGAGCAGAAATTAATCCAGCTTCTAAGCCCACTATTTTATCCTCTAAAGTAGGGGCAATCAAATTCCAGGTGAAGAGTCACCGGGGCAACTAATTTTTTCAATTTGTTGCTAATATTTTGGGGGCTTCATTATGTAACTTGCTTCTTGTCACAATTATGGCATCTAGAACTTTAAAGGTTTTCCTATACCTTTGGAAAATTTGTGTACCAATGGTATGAAGTATTGACTAACCCCTCATTTACTGCTACCACAATGTAAAGCCCAAATAACCGTATCAATCTTCAGGACGATTCACATGGGAAAATTTTTTCTATGGCATAGCTTTCTTTTTAACAATCAAGTCTCAGAAAGTGTGGGACAAGGAAAGATACGTCTGTCATGATAATCTGTTGATTTCAACATGTCAAACCACACAGTGATATCATCCTCACTGATAGACACTTGGATACTGGGAAACAAAACTTCTTCGAATCACCACAAACCACTCAAACTACACATCATTAAATTGCACAAGAATTGTACCATCTGGAACATAAACTTCAACTACTCACTAACAGTCATAATGCTTAAATAATTCCCCTAAATTCTCCCACAATGTAGTGAGTCTTCAATATAATTTCATTATTTACAACTACAATATTTACAGCTTTAGCAGGTTCATTGCTTTAATCAATTCACTTCACAAAGTATAAATTTCAAGGCGGAAGCTCGTGTATATATATATATATATATATGCATGTGTGTGTGTGTGTGTGTGTGCGTTTTTCAGATGTAATTTACGTGCCACGTAAAGGACTTAATCCTGGTTAGTTTTCTCATCATGCAACAATTACTCATCGACCCTCAATATCTCCAACGAAACAGTCAAATCACCATCCTCATCTGTAAAACGGTCGGTGTGGTCACAGTGCAGTTTCAAACAGTTTTTTGTGAAGGACATGTAATCTTCAGTTTCAGTAAACCTTCTGGCCAAATGAGTCACAACAACACTCTCCGTGTCTTCATTATTCGTCACTGTAACTATGTACTTGTATTTCAAATCATGTACTGCCAGACCAATATAATGCAGAACCAGAAACATTATTCCACGCTGAATTTGCAAACGATAAAAGAAGATTTCGTTGTACGCAAATAAAAATTTGTAGTAGCTGTAACTAGAAGCATTGGGAATTGTCAGAAAAAGACAGTACAGATCACCGTGATCATCACAGAGATCATTGTGCGATGTCTGAAGGTGTTTCTTGACATCTTTGGCAATTCCAGTCCAGGTGCATATCATTCTGAGCCTCAGGTAGACCACTGGAAACGTCTGTGGACTTAGCTACATATGGCTTCGTGTTCCCGGAACGCATTATAAGGGAATGTGTCCTTGCAACCGTACATACTGTATCGGCAAGGGAACTGCATCTGCAGCGACAGTTTCTCCAGAGAGACATTTCTGGTTTCCAAAAACTTCTGTTTGCAGGTTGGGCAACTTGAGAAGTTCGGTCTGCATGTGTTGCAGATGTTGTGGCCACCCAGACAGAAGGTGATGGGAGACACCATGTACTGCTTGCAGGCAGGACATTCCAGCTCTGTCAGGACGCTTTTATCCATGTCCGACACCGCAGTATCCATGATGATTGTAACGAGATTTTCGTGGACGCGCGGAGAAAAGAGACATCTGCCTGAAATACAACAGTTTGATCAATACAATTCCACGGCTCTCCTTCCTCACTCCGACACATCGCGGTTTCTCTCTCACATACGTACTACTGAATTCTTCTTAAGATTTTTGCGGGGATGTGTGGAACCCCCCAATTACGGCTACGTGGCGGAAACTTACGCTGACCGACGTTTGAACCCGTCGCTTGACGCGAAAACCAGCAGGCACGTCGAGGCCATTGCAGACCGGGGCTAAGTCGACTAAACCAATCGCTTTAGGCCGTAATCAGTCGATTTGCCCTCGTTTGCCCTGACTGAGGCCTATCCGTAATTTTTCCTCAATTGTAAGTCAAATTCCAGGGTACATGATGCAGAGACGGGGAACGGCCCTCCCTCCCTCCCACAGGCGGTGGGGCTTCAGCCAAACTCCTAAAATTAGTCGTATTCATCTAATTTGCGACTGAGCCAATCTGGACTCAGAACCCAGACAGCCAATCAACCAATGTGTATCCCTCCCATACTTAGTCCAGTAAAACCTAGGCCCTAGTCTTTGGCATGACCAGTCAAAGCCCTCAGACTTACTTGAATATCGTTAAAGTAAGCGTGTCCACCTGTTAAAATTTAGGTGACTGTTATAGAGCCTAGTGATACGGTCAAACGCAGGAATGGTTATCAGACAGGGGGATGTTGATTTCGAATTCGAGCAAGTCTCCACCCCCAGGTAACACTTTCGCTTTGTTTGGTTCGCGTGTTTACACCGCCCATTAAGATGGAACAGAAAGAGCGTTCCGGAACTTCGGCATATAAATTTGAGACGCAAGAGAATCACCAAAATTGGAATGCAACATTCAGAACCATCAGAAGCTTTGAAATCAAGCATAGCAAATAGCATACTGAAGTTTAACGCAGCACTCTTTCGCCGCCTCTCGAACTGCCACACAATGCAGTGCTGTACGTGGCACGTACATGAACACGTGACACAGCGTCCGTAGGCTGCACTGGCACACAGAAGCTGCCATATACGGGCCACGTCACACGTTTCATATATACATATTAGAGACGAAGTAGCGTCACGTTCTGAAAAGATTGTGTGCGGCCTGCAATAGTGCGGTGTCAAAACTGTGACATTGCTGCTGTACTTACCTGGCAGCTGAATTGGGAAGTCAAACTGTTGACAGTAGAGCATTCCGGAACAGACTCTTCTGCTCTGAGTCCAGCTGAAATGATGGTGTCAATCGCGGTTTGCCCCGTCTTCTAGACAATTACAGGAACAGTACCCGAATTTGATCCACGTCCACTTCATTCCATACAGTTTCCAACGTAACATTCAGTACTGATAATATCTGTACGGAATTTGACCCACTGACACGATCCTAATTGAAATGCATGTAAAAGATGCGTAAAAAGTAAAGCAATCCCACTACAGACCTGGACAGGTCTGAGTTTTCTAGGAGCTTGAGGCTTCCAAATTTCATGACAACACCCGAAGGTGGTAACGTCGCCTGCCCTAAGAACGGTCCGCTTTTCTCCCCGACACCCCCACAGTGGAAGAATACTTGGTGACCATTTCTTTTAGATAGTGAGTCAACTCCACTACTCTAGTGCTGCCGTAACACTTACGCCAATGAATAAATTCAATGACAACATCGGGTACCGAACTCGCAACCATCCGGATAGTAGACAATTGCCTCAATCAACTGAGGGACCATAAATTCGTGCTGTACCTTATTTAAGTCTGTCGTGATTTTGCTGCATCACTGTTTGAAACATCAGAGGGTGACACCGTCTGTACTGTTTGAGGCTTTGTGACAATGGCTCTTGCAAGACGCACACAAGGACAGGATCTGCTGTTTTGCTGTTCCTATAGTCCACCGACGACAAACACACACACACACCAACACACCCACACACACACACGCACACACACACACACACACCGTCGCAAAGTACAAATATAGCAAATAGGAGGATAGGCAAGAGTTGTGGAGCAGGAAACGTAAGTGGAAGTTGTGATACACCGAGCTGAGACAGGCAATATACACGTATCAGTTTAGGCTGACGGTGGGATGTCACGGTGCAGTTACTGTGACAGCAATGCCACTGAACGTTTGTGGGTTGGTTGTTGTGGTACTGCAGGTAACTGGAGGGGTCAAATTGAAATCAGGGTCACAAATGATCGAGAAGTTGGGTGAGACTGTGAAATTCATGGCGGAGCAGAGAGGTTTCAGCGAGATTCCGGAGCTGTTCAGAGGTGCGGAGCTGCTTCCAGGCGATATGGAGCATCTTGAAACACTGTGCCACTGGTCAGCAAGTGCACAGTTCTCGAGGAGGTGTCACTTACCTCGCAGCACTTCGCTTACAGAAGCAATTCAGATCGTAACTTCTTCAGACACGAACACCTGCAGTTCCACTGTCTGCCAATCTGCAGCAGAGATTCTCCCTCTTAATTGCTTGCATGTATATAAATGTGTTAATATTTATGTGTGATACGATAAATAACAACAAGAATATATAAATATAACAATAAAAATACTTAATTTTCAAAAATAAATCAAAGCATACGTAACCTACAACCATATAGGCCTATACACTGATAAAGGTATGGAATCAAAAGAAAATCTATATACTTACAAAAATAATGCACGCACGATTAATTGCTGTATTAAATTTTACCTTCAAACGACACCGTCCGTCCACGTAGTCTTTTCAAATAATACAATATCACAGAGGTAGTGTTCATATTTTTTAAATGCTATCTTATCTGCTAACAGATAAATAGAATGGATACTGTGTGGACGTTCGACAGCTGAGAGAGTTGCGTAAAGAGAAAAACCAACTTGATGCCACTTATTTTATTATTTATTCAATACTCATTGATTGCTCAAAATGTTTCGGCCGTTAATACGACCATCTTCAGGAGTCTGCGACTAACTGGTTGATTATATCATGG
>Ga0123355_10012577_pt1 | contig 13118 bp, 8 predicted proteins | sample TergutEmb28metaG_3_FD_89872 | JGI IMG/M metagenome (GOLD analysis project Ga0123355, IMG submission 89872) | Embiratermes neotenicus P1 segment gut microbial communities from Petit-Saut dam, French Guiana - Emb289 P1 | ecosystem: Host-associated > Arthropoda: Insects > Digestive system > Gut ... | reverse complement strand
GTAGGATTACTTATATTTTGCCTTGGTTTATTAGATTTGGAATTAAGAGTAGATCTATTGGTTAATTGGTTACACTGTCTAGTTGACAGTTGATTAGTTGAGCAGTAATTTAACAGCTCCTCTGTCCATTAGCGAGAAGTCGCGGACTAAAATTGCCATTTCAATTTGAAGGGATAATAATCACCGGTTAGTTTAATCTCATCTCGATACAATTTGACCTCTTATGCTACAGAATCGAATAACATTTTGTTACTGTTTTACGTTCTGTTTGTGAAATTTGATTTACAGTCAAGTACCATGTCAAACCACAAAAATCACGAAGCGTATGCTATAAAGTTGCAAGTTAATACCACTAGGAGGCGGCACTTTCTGTCACACAATTGAAATTTGAAGTTTAGTATGGTGGTGGTTATGTGCACTCTGTAGTTGAGTTTGTGTATTTGTGTGTGAGTGTGGTTTATTAGAACTATTGAATTACCTTCTGGACAAGATTTGGCGTTCATTTGTGATACATGGAGAGAGTGCTTTGTATTAATTACTGTTGCGTTGTGTTTTAATAGTGGGACCGTTTAAGACATCAGCCCACATGGATCTTGCCGGATCACCCTTCACACCAAAATCTGTGTTATCTCCAAGAATATCTCGGACTCCAGCATCTAGCAGGAGAAGTGGGATTTTGCCGTCAGTAAAGAAAACATCAGGGTAAGATTATGAAGCCGTAAATTTCGTGGAAGTGATAGTATCAGTCTAGCTGGCTGTACAGATGGCGGTTTTGCATACTCTGAGAATACTGGGATGTATTATTAGAACGTACGTAGAAGAATTGTGTTGTGCTGTTATTTCTTCCAAAGCTAATCGTATTGTAAGCCCCAGGAGTCTGTGATTTGTTTGCTATCATCTCGTGTTGTGGATAAAATACGGAGGTACCATTGCAGAATTCAAAATTTTATTATTTTATTCCGTGGCTCTGTCCACGTGACCATTTTGTGTGGAAGAAAGAGTAATTCTTTTATGGTCACAAGTGTAATAGTTTCATGTGATAACAAAAATGGAATTGGCAGTGAACAAGGATAGAATACGGGAGGCACTTGTATCTCACGTAATCCTGGTTTGTTAATTTAAATCTTATTCCTGCAACAGGAGCAATATTTATGAATGAACATTTTCTTGTAATAGTAATATGTGCCTTATTTGTGCGCTGTGGTGTTTTTTAATGAGATTTTTTGGAAACCTTAATGCATGAGGGTTGCCAACATATACATTAGCAGCAATGGCAGTGGCATCTGCAGTTGCTGTTGTAGATTGCGTTTCAGTCACTTATGTGAAAAGTGAGAGATAACCTTGCCAGATCATATTTTTCTTATATCTTCACTAAATGGTATTTGTGATTTGAACTCTGAACTTCTGTCACTAATGTGAAACCACAAAGTATGATTTTGTTTATTTTGGCAATCATGATTTGAGTTTTTGTCACTTATGAGAACTCAAAACCTATTTTGGTTTGATACATATCATTTATTTTTATGTGTATTAAATGTCACCTAAGCTAAACTTGGTGTACTATATGTGCTTTTGTCTTTGTTGGAAGTTGTGACTTGAGTTTCTGTAACTGTGTGTGTTGTTAACCCTGATGTAGAGTGGTATGAACTGCACAATGCATATTCACTCATAAATATTGTTTTTGTTGGTGGTACATTTGAGTAGCTTGAAAAGTTACAGTTCATTAGGACATTTTTTATCATGGTTGCAATAGGTTATTTTAAGTTTTAGGTTCTTGTGACCGTGCATTGTGAACACAAGGTGAAGAGAGAGAACCAACAAGATGCAACTAATTTGATGTTTATTATTAAACTTATGTCTCAACATGTTTTGGGCATCATTATGCTCATCATCAGGAGAATAAGACTGTGTCCTACTGCATGTGGTGTTCTGCACTGGTTGTGCTGGCTGTGGTTGGCTGTGGTCTTGTGGAGCTGCGTTGTGAGCCATGAGCACTGTGTGGAAGTTACTGTTCGAACAGTAACTTTCACACAGTGCTCACGGCTCATGATGCAGTTCCACAAGACCACAGCCAACCACAACCTACACACCCAGGCAGAACACCATATGCTGCAGTACATGGTCTTATTCTCCTGATGATGGGCATAATGATGCCCGAAACATGTAGAGATAAAAGTTTAATAATAAACATCGAATTAGTTGCATCTTGTTGGCTCTCTCTCTTCACCTTAGGTTATTTTAATTTAAATTAGTGATTGTAATTAACTTTGTGTAATGTTTATTGAATATTAGGTTCGTGTAGTGGTAGACTTGTTTCCAAGGTGCATGTTATGAGTCTCAGTGAGGACACTGGCTGTGCTGGTATGTTTTGTGTGTTTCCCCAGCCCTTCAATGTACATTTCAGGAATGATACTGTGCTAGATTGGAGTGTATGCATTTGTCTAACACAACTGTATGCTGGTAGAGATATGTACAGAATTTGTTACATAAAGAACAACTACATGTTTCGGCCCTTTACATTGGCCATCTTCAGGTTGAGAAATGAAAAAACTTAGTAAGCAGCTATACTCGACTTATGTGGGTTGTATACAGTGGGGAGGTGAGAGGTGAAGTGGGTACGAGATCTCGCATGTTATGTAGGATGGGTGGTGTGGGTACATGGGTTCTGCTATTATATGCTATTCTAGGTTAATATAGTTGGATCTACAGTATCATCTTATGTTTGTAGAGATTATATGTACATGTACACTTATAAATACACAGTAATAACCACTGCCACCGGGTAACAACCCAATTGCAGTAAATAATAATAATAATAATAATAATAATTACTAGCATTAAAATATTCATCAGTAGAATAAAATAAGTTATCAAGAAGAAATCTATTTAAGGTCTCTTTAAAAACGTTTATTTCATTCGCTACATTCCTTATGTGAGCTGGAAGATATTAAAAATTTTTATTCCTGTATAATAAGCTCATTTTTTATATGTAGATAAATTGGTAGTGGGCAAAAAAAAACACCAAGCATATGCTAGATTATAGAATGGTTTTTCACCTCCTGGTAGGTAACAGCAGTTTATCTTTTTTTCTCAGTTTTAAATACATATTTTTTTGTGCATGTTTATTGTTCTTCAGTTAAAAAAATTGCAGCTGTGTCATGATCATTGCATATTAGAGTTCAAACTTACCAATTTTATACCTCGTTATGTGGGCCAGGTATTCTGTTTTATTTGTGTATCTCTTGCACATAGTTACAATCTTTACTGCAGTTCTCTGTAGCATTACAAGTAAAATTAGAACTTGCTTGTTCTTGTGGCTGGATATTGTCATATTTCATCATCAAACTAGAGTACACCGACAGTTTATTGCATTTGGAAGAGGTTAGTTTAATTGGTTTATGTTGCATGTGACTCGAATCTAGTAAATATAAACAAAATATCTTGACCTGACAAGCAGAAAGAGGTAAGTCCAATTTTAGCATACTGGAGATAATACGTCTACTTTCCTCACACCAGTACGTGACTTACTGTTGTTTAATTCTCGGTCCAGCTACCCTGGGACTTACAACCATCTACATCTGAAAGAGCTGGAAATTCTAAGAGAAATGGTGCATTTTCTCAGATGTAATAAAATTGAACATATACCCTTCTGCTTCTCAGGTCCAGACATGATCCCGAAATATACAACGTAATAAGTATTCATGTTTTGAGTCTTCTTTAGGCTCTAAAATGCTCCACAATAGTTTCAACTTCTTTCAGTATGTCTTAATTTTTATGTGTGCATGGGTTAAACTTTTACGCATTCTTCCTGCCACCAAAAAGTGGGTTACATACATACATACATACAATACATACATTTCATCAATCCATGACATCCCTCTAGGGGTGTTTGGATATGAAACATTATCAGATAAAAGATATTAATGAAAATCAAACATTATTGAGAACAATAAAAGACTAAACAGTCAATCAACAAACCAGACATAAAACAGGCAAATAGAACAGGGAAGGCATATTGAAAAGGAGACGGTACTGTATCTAATATACAGAATATAGTATAACATATTATATTCATAATATCCTTGGGGACCGCGGTAGCACAGTAGTTAAGGTGCTGTGCTACAAATCGGAAGGACGCTGGTTCGATCCCAGCTGGTGTCACTGGAATTTTTCATTGACATAAAATCCTTCCGATCGCACTATCGCCCTGTGGTCGACTCAGCCTCTAACAGAAATGAGTACCAGGAGCATTTCCTGGGGGTAAAGGCGGCCGGTGCGTAAGCCTGACAACCTTACCACCATCCTGTGCCGTTGTCAAGAAATCTGGGAACCTTAACTTCCTGGAACCCTGTGGGCCACTCCAGGCCTGTAACGGGATTGCTTTTATTCATAATATCCTTATCTTGAGAGGGCCAACCTGATCTCCTATGAGAGTATTAGTCATTTAAAAATTCTTGTAAAGAGTAAAAAGATTTGCTTACTAGATACTTAAGTTTATTATAAATAGCATAGAAATTTCCGTCAACACAACTATAATTATGTAGGTTATAATTACTACAACATGTTTCGACCCTTGGGGGTCATCTTCAGGTTGAGCTTAGGAACCTGTTTTGCATCTGTTTTTGTCATATTGTTTTTCGTTTTTGCATTAGGGATCCCTTATGCATTACAAGTGAATTAAGAAGGATGGAACACAATTATTTAGTACTGTCAGTACGTATGATTATAAATATTTCATAGCTGTGGCCGAGGTGCATGTGGCTGGTCCTTATAGCTGGGTTGCCTCCCGGGGCGGAGGTTATTGTATTGTGTGTGTTTCCCCTCTTTACTGCTGTTTTTGTGTTTCACTGGTTTCCAGGTTGGATATTCGGGTGGAGTCTCATGTTCAAGTCATTTAGTTTTCGAGTTTTTTATTGGGGTCCACGGGCTGGCGTTGATTCGGTTCCACTTCCTGTTTCTTTTGTTGTCTCCTCCTCCTTGCCCCGGTGGATGCCTATGCACAACTAGATACTGTTTGAACTGCTAAAGTTGTTCTTACTTGTGAAAGTGAACCTTTCCTTGAGACGTTTCCTAGGGTTTGTTTCTAATGTGAAAACAAGATGAAAAGTGTACACCAGTGATGTTTGCAGATTAATTTTAACTCTTTTTTTTTTTTTTAAGGAGATTCAGCATATCAGGTCGTTCAAACCAGTCTGCACAAATCATATTCAAGACTGTAAATCATGTTGTGGAGAGTTTTGGCTTCCCACTTCCTGTATTGGTCACCGAAGCACTAACGTTTGCCGACCGTAAGTTGTGAGCATGTGCTTAGAGTTATACGGATGTATAGATTTACGTTAATTTTACATTTTACAAATGAGATTTGAGCCCTTTATCTTACTTTTTATTTCAAATCTACTGCCGACTAGAAATTTTGTTAAAAATTAAAAGAATGACAATATTGTGGGAAAATAAAAAATTCCTTCTGTCAGTTGTGTTTACATTTACATGTGAATTACTAGAGTGATGAAATGATGTGTGAGACCGACTAGACGCAACAAATTATGGTTTATTAATAATCCATTAGCTCAACATGTTTCAGGCATCATTATCCCATCTTCAGGAGCGCAGGCCGTATTAACCCTTTGACGCCTAATGACGACTATAGTGGTCGTACTGCACCGCTAACCTCTAAAAGTTGCGTTTTATATATTTATTCAACACATATAGGTAATGAATATTTTAAATGTGGTATATACTCTCCATTTTTTCCTCTTCAAAATGCTGTTTGTTTCATAATTCTAACATATTTGGTTCCTGGATTATTCACATTTTGTATAGAGGGTGTGCTAAAATTAAAAAAATAATTCCGGCGCCAAAAGGTTAAAAGAAAGACAATGTTATGGAAAAATAAAAAATTCCTTCTGTCAGTTGTGTTTACATTTACATGTGAATTACTAGAGAGATGAAATGACGTGTGAGACCGACTATACACAACAAATTATGGTTTATTAATAATCCATTCTGCGGTAGCACAGTGGTTAAGGTGCTGTGCTGCAAATCGGAAGGTCACTGGTTCGATCCCAGCAGGTGTCAGTGGATTTTTCATTGACATAAAATCCTTCTGATCACACTATGGCCCTGGGGTTGACTCAGCCCCTAACAGAAATGAGTACCGGGAGCATTTCCTGGGGGTAAAGGCAGCCGGTGCGTAAGGCTGACAACCTTACCACTATCCTGTGCCGTTGTCGGGGATGTAATCTGGGAACCTTAACTTCTTGGAACCCTCTGGGTCACTCCAGGCCTGTAACGGGACCGATTTATTCTTTTTAATAATCCATCAGCTCAACGTGTTTCAGGTGTCATTATCCCATCTTTAGGAGCGCAGGCCGTACGTTACTGCATATGGTTTTCAGCCGGGAAGCCTGCTTTCCGGCTTCCCAAGACCCCAGCCAGCACATCCAATGCTGAAAACCATATGCAGTAACATACAGCCTGTGCTCCTGTATATGGGCATAATGATGCCTGAAACATGTTGCGCTAACAGATTATTAATAAACCATAATTTGTTGCATCTAGTTGGTCTCACACGTCATTTCATATTAAGGGTGAACGGTCACACGAACCTCAAATTTACTAGAGAAATGTCAAAGAATATAGGCACCAAAGATATAACACTGTACACAGGATCGTAACTGGGGGAGTAAATTTGTAAGTTCATGGTGGAAGATTTCTAACAGTGGATCTGTGCAGGAGAATTGTGATGTGTAAAGCCTTCCAGGGGCTAAGAGAGTGTTGAGATTTATTCAAAGAATAATATTCAAATGTCGGTGTACACTGATATAATTCTGCTTAAGATGTAATGGAACATTGCAGTCCTGAGATCAAGCTTTTCAAAAGTTCTGTTGTTAGTAGATCACCGATTTATTGAACAATTTCAGTTAGATGAGCTCGATCTGAAAACATATATGCTTCTACCACAGGTGTCATGTGTTGATATTTCACAGAACTCAACAAGGTAATGACTTCAAATTATTTGTCTACTCTCAAGAAGAGAACAGTAATGGTTAAAATTCCGTGGTTTATTTATGACTGCATGATCCAGGGTTTCAGCTGTTGGGTTATAGAACACTGAATAGTGAGATGTGGTTAAGAAAGTCATTGCTTTCCGTTTTAAGTAGGTGTATCCCATCAGGTAACAGATTTTAAACACTTGGGGTGCCATATTTCACAATAAAAAAGTGACTTAGAAGACAAATTGCAAACATACAACGAAATAAACAGAGCTATATGGAGACATTTTGGAAAACAATTGAACAAAGAAACAAAATTAAGAATTCGCAACATTACAGCGAAGCAGCATTGAAATTTGGAAGTGAAGCTTGGGTACTGAAGAAAAGAGAGGAACAACCTTCAGAAGCAGCACAGATGAAATTGTTGAGACACTTAATTGGAATAACAAAACTAGATAAAGAAAAAAGAATCGATGTATAAGGGAAAAAATGGGAGCACAGAACATAGTAAAGGAAATAAAACAGTACCAGTGAAAGTGGCTACAACACGTACAGAGGATGGACACTAACAGAATACCAAAACAAGCACTACAATATCAACCAAAAGGACGAAGGAACATAGGACGACCGAGGAAGAGATTGAGGGGCCAACATCAACTTCAGGATTAAGGAACAGGAAACAGGCCTAACCCTTCAGGAACATGATGATGATGATGATGATGATGATGATGATTATGTATCCCAGCAGTATTTGCCAGAACAGGAAACCCGCAGAGATCCTCAGTCATGGTAGCTGGTCAACAGGCTAAGATTTTAACCTCCCATCACCAAATTACAATTTACAAAACCTAACTAAGATAACTACAGGTTTATTGAGTAAAAACTGGTGTACAGTCTTCGCTTTCTTATGCTGGTGATCCTGTCATTGGGAGGTGTGGAATTTTTTTTATGTTTGCTGCCATGTTAGAAATTAATTCATTCCACCTGCTGAACAGAAGACCCTAGAAATGTCAGTGATATTTCTGTATGTGTTTGTAACAAATTCATATTTTGGTCTTCTGGAAAATGACACCATGTACTGTGACACCATTCTTATAGTGTACCATCTATATTAATCTGTTCCTTGTGCATGCGTTCAGTGTTGGTTGAATTATCCTTTCATATATATCGGAGAACATACTGGGGTCTATTTTTGTGTTTTACATAGCAGAAGTTGGTGCGGTAGGTACACCTGTGATTTATGTGACCTGTGTAAGGACATTGCAATCTTTAAAGGTAAAGCAATCCCTGTAACAGGCCTGGACAGGTCCTGAGGGTTCCAGGAGGATGAGGCTCCCAGATTTCAAGACAATCGGCACATGAAGGTGGTAAGGTTGTCATCCCTACGCACTGGCTGCCTTTACCCCCAGGAAATATTCCTGGTACTTATTTCTGTTAGAGGCCGAGTCGACCCTAGGGCCATAGTGCGACCAGAAGTTATATGTCAATGAAAAATTCCAGTGACACCATCGGGAATCGAACCTGCGACTTTCTGGTTTATAACACAGTGCCTCAAGCAACTGCGCTACAGCTTGCCCCCTTGCAGTATCCAACTTATTGAAACTGATAGAAAGATGGGGCTGGTTATGTTGTACAAATTGGTTGTAGTCTAGTAAGACGGTATGTAGTCAAAAACACAACTGTGCATCTAGTTAGATGTTATATTCTTAGTATTAAAAAAACTACATGTTTCTTCGGCCAGCAGTGGCTATCATCAGGTTTTTTTCTCAAAACAGTAAGATTGTTCGATATAATTGTAATCTCTCAGCATAATGGGTGTTTTAAGTACTGTACCAGCAAACAATAAGAGGGATCAGGAGGTCGAAGCCAAATATATATATATATTTTTTGGATCAGAATGTTACACTGATTATTGGCTTCAGCAAACTGAGGGGGAACTTTACATCAAGAAGTGTTAATTTGGGGTTCCCCTATATGTCATCTTGTTTTGAAAGTACGAGGCTTATTCAGAAAGTAAGTACCAATTCGCTGTAAAAAAAATCGAGTAAGGTTTTGTATAAAATTTTATTGTTATCAGATTCTGCATTCTTCAAACTATTTTTCCACATATTCGCTGCCATTATTGAGGCACTTATTGTAGCCGGGCACAAGTTTTTGTATACCCTCCTCATAGAATACGGCCGCCTGCGACGTTAGCCACTACTGTAAATGTCATAGAGTAGAGTCCTCAAAATCTGAGGAAAGAGCAGGGACAGATCAGAAATTGTGAAAAGTCTATCGTCACGCACTCTTTCATATTTCATATACGTATGTCTATGTTCAGTGAAATGGAATGTTAATTTAGTATAGATAATTTTTAATTTCAGGCAGCACTACAGTTAGTGTCCACATATCGGCGGACGGCTGGGCTTGGTTTGTGTGCGGTCGACGTCTTCTCATATGGCAGTACAAGCAAACACTTGACGCTGGGAGACAGAGGCGTGCTGTGAGCAGCCAGTGTCGAGAGCTCACCCTGCCCCCAAGTGACCTGGCTCACAGGGCTGATTTGGTTTCTGTATTCATCGCGGAAGGTAGTCAGGTAAGTGCGTCTGGTCATGCTGTTGGAAAGCTGTTAATTTTGTAACTGTAGCATACTGTCACTCGATTGTTCAACGTGTTTTATAAAAATTTCATTAAAACAGCATTGAGATTAATGAATTTATTTTACCTTAAAATTGGTTACAAGGCGACATACCTTGAGTGTGTGTCACCCAAGGAGCAGGAGTTCTGTTCAACAGCATATCCAAACTTGAAACTCGTGAAGAGTTGCAATGCCGTTACCATAAACAAATTACCGTACATTCTTGAATCTAGTCCGCACCACTTTTACAGTTTCAGAGGGCTAAAAGATCAGATGCGGATTAGAATCGTGTGAGGATTAGATTCGCGGTCGTGAGCTGGATTTTGGAAAAATGATAGATCCGCTGTATGTGCCATAAGAACAATACAATACAATAATTTATTATTTATAATATTATAATATTTATAACTTATTATTTATCATACTCGCCGTCATCACTCATAACTGAATCGTTATCCGTCACCCAGTCACTATCATCTTTATCTTCACCGTCGTCCTCCCATAGAATGTCATCTTCGGATCCGTCCAAAGCATTGCTTATGCAACACTTCTTGAAATGTTTGAAAATAATGCTGTCCGGGATGGCTTTCCATGCAGCCGACACCCACTGCGTGACTTCTGTTGGCAGTTGAAGGAAAGGTGCGGATTAGAACCGCGAACTGACTTTTTTTCGTTTAAGAAATCGGCAAAAACTAGTGCAGATTAGATTCGAGAATATACGGTAGTATACTCTAAACAGTGAATGGCCACTAGAACTAAGTGTAATCAGTGTGGAAAATAATAAGAAAATTACAGTAAAAATTGTATAAACACCCTTGAGAAGCTAAGGCTAAAACAGTAAAATATGTCAAAAATGAAACCTTGAAGCAAATCAAAAAACTACCTGCTAGGCAACAGTTTTAAATAACCAGATATTTGCCATGGTACAATAAAAGTTTGCAACTAGCACCTCCAATACCAAAGATTTGCCATACATCATAATATTAGAACATTACGCATAGTGCGTATCTTTGTGTACCTAGGAACATCATGGGCATGCCTAACTACTTAATTTGTCAGCTGATAACCTGTTGTGTTTTCCATGCTGCAGTTTCTATTCCATTTTCATCCCTGCTTGCATGACATGCGAGCACATATGTGTGCGCGCGCGTGTGTGCATGTATTTGTGTGTGTGTGTGCATGTATTTGTGTGTGTTTAAAATCTAAACAGCCATAATTAATACTTGAACTGGTGCTTCATGTTGCTGGTTGAAGGAATACTGAAATCTAATGGATGTCTTAGTTAATTTCCAGTTAACAGGGCTTTTCAGATCATTCACTGCCAGATATCACAGCCGTTACTTTATCTATAGCGCACTTGCTGATAGCGCCTGTATGTAAGGAAATTTAATGTACACAAGAATTTGAAAAAGATGAGCATGAAGAACATATCAGATCCTCTTGGCCTATTTGCTGATGAGAGGAGTCTGTATGGCTTGTTGTACTTCGAGGTATTTGTGGGTATGTCCACAATTTTCGTTATCGTATTCTGATTATCTCATTGCGGTGCTTGTCTAGAAGTTGTTTACTGCCTTAGTTTGCCCACCAACTAAGAATATTTGTGTATCAGACCCCATTAGTATAAGTAGTTGCTGATTTCTTTTTTGTGTTACTGTCTAGGTGAGGGATATTGTCCACTAACCAAGAAGTCTGAAGCAACCATAAACGCTTGTTTTGTAAGGGTTATTGTGTTTTAATAGGTGCCATCATGTATTGCTGTTTCACCTGAAGGCACTTTGCGGTACTGGCCAAGTATTGCACATGAAGGAACATCTGTAGAAGATAATGCAGATCTTCAGGGTCAAGAATGTGATTCTCTGACTGATATCGCTCCACTCGGGTGTATACTGGCTACTACCACATCCACAATTGTGCTAGTTCAGCCGCAGATAACCGGAGGCCGCCATTCGGTTGCGTGTCGCATGCTGAAGATGCCACAAGGATGGCTTGGCGGTATTGGGCGGAGAGTGTCTTCACTTATTTTTGGAGGCTTGCCAACTTCACAGGTTATGGAAACTGTAGGTATATTTCTGGACTTGATTTTCATAGTTATAGATGTATTTGCTTTAAGATTGTTGTTGACTTATATTGTATACAGTAATGTCCAGATATTACCTTGTCTGTAAAAGAGTTACACTACAAGGTGGGCTGTGTCATGGATGAGACAGTTAGTTGCCAGCCTTCATCATGGAGGCCTGGGTTCAATCCAGATCACTTCGTGGGGGATTTGTGGTGGACAGAGTGTTATTGGGACAGTTTTTTGTCCAAGTACTTTTGTTTCACCCTGTCAGCATCAGTTCACCAGTGCTCCATAGTGAATCATCAACTACCAACAGTGGTACACAGTCTTAGCATTTCACATCATTCTGAAATAAAACACCTCTTTCTCTGTCTCTCTCGCCACAGTATGTTTGCCAGTTTGATAGATTGTACTTCAGTCCCAGCTGTACAATGCCAGAAATAATTCAAAATTGGTGGCTGGAGTGTGTGTAGGCCAGGATAGTGCAGTCTGTAATGACTCGCTATGGACTGGACAGTCCGGGGATTGAATCCTGGTGGGGGTGAGATATTCTGCACCCATCCAGACCAGCCCTGGTGCCCACCCAGCCTCCTATACAATGGGTACCGGGTCTTTCATGGGGGTAAAGCAACCAGGGCATGGCGTTGACCACCCACCCCATCTAGCGCCAAGGTTAAAGAGTAGAGCTGTACCTCTCCTCCCTCTCTGGGCCTTTGTGGCCTGTTCTAGGGAGAATATTACCTTTAACTTTAAGCTGGAGTATGTAGAGATGCCTGCTGATTTATTGTTTCTTTAAACTAGATTGGAGCATATGTACTTGTCTAACACAACTATGTGGTGTTAGAGATATGTATAATTTATTACATAAAGAACAACTACATGTTTCGGCCAAAACATGTAGTTGTTCTTTATGTAATAAATTATACATATCTCTACCACCATATAGTTGTGTTAGACAAGTATACACACTCCAATCTAGTTTATTATAAAAACAACTGGGATGATGAACCTTATGATTATTGTTTCTTTGTTTCATTGTATGAGGGAAAGTCATTAAATAACAGGAATTTTATTCTAAATTGCATGGAAAAGTATGCACAACGAAAAATCTTATTTCGGGACACAAAATGGCTCCTTAGCAATATGTCATATAGGGGTCGTGACGATCAAGCAGTTTGAGCCTGCGCAGTAGGCCGTGCAACACGGCCCCTCCACTGTCAACTTGCACCGTGGAAGAGCAACGAAGCGTTATTCGTTTTTTGTGGTCAGAAGGTGTGAAACCTTCTGAAATGTACAGAAGAATGAAGGTTCAGTATGTCGCCAACGGACTTTCACTTGTTTGGACCTATGAAAGAACATTTGCAGGGCCAGAAGTTTGCAGATGACGACGAGGTAATGGAGGCGGTGCAAAGTTGGTTAAAGGCCACGCCAAAAAGCTTTTTTCTAG
>Ga0123355_10012576_pt1 | contig 13118 bp, 8 predicted proteins | sample TergutEmb28metaG_3_FD_89872 | JGI IMG/M metagenome (GOLD analysis project Ga0123355, IMG submission 89872) | Embiratermes neotenicus P1 segment gut microbial communities from Petit-Saut dam, French Guiana - Emb289 P1 | ecosystem: Host-associated > Arthropoda: Insects > Digestive system > Gut ... | reverse complement strand
TCAGACCACGTTGGAGGGGAGTAGTGGTACAAGTAGTATGACCTGTACCGGAGGCTGCGGGTACAGTTTTTAATACTCCTGATGATGAGTGCTGTGACACCCGAAACATGTAGAGTAGCTTTGCAGTAAATGAATATCTGCATACTGTTGCATCTGTTGGATTTTTATTCACATTGAATTACGATGCACGGAACCATGAGTTTAAAATTTATTGATTACCATGTTCACAAGAGCCCACCACTTGTCCTTGTTCTGATGAACCCCATGCATTCCACCCCATCCTGTTTCTTGGAGAATCATTGTAATAATATCCTCCCTTCTATGCCTAAGTCTTCCAAGTTGTCTCTTCCCACCAAAACTCTGTGTGCACCTCCCCCCCCCCATGCATGCACCAGATGCCCTGTCCAACTCATTCTCATTGATTTTGTCACCTGAATAACATTTGGTGACAAGTACAAATCATGAAGATACTCGTACAATTTTTTTTCAAGCTCTTGTCACTTTCTTCCACTTAGGCCCAATTGTCCACCTCAGTTCTCTGTTCTCAGACACATTCTGTGTTCCCACATCATGTGCATATCCACATTTTATGGCCTTAAATATGTATCAGTTACATGACTGACCAGACCAAAGAGGATGTAGCAGAAAGTGTAAAGTTTGCAGGCAGCTGTTTTTATGTCAGTGATAAAATGCAAAGCATGTTAGAGCCCAAATGCTGTCTTGCTTAGGTCGTGAGTCACTTGAGCCTCTTCAGTACTATTCTGTGCGTTCTGACAATGGTGTATAACATTTGAACTCAGAGACTTTTTGGACTCTTTCCATCATATATCAATCCATATCAGTCTCGAAGATGGGAAAAGTCCAGAACGTTTATGAGTTCAGACTTCAGCCATTGCTCTGGCAAATGTCTTGATTCACAGATAAAATCGTGCCACCAAAGATTAAAATCTTGTATTAGAGAGAGTTTCATAAACACCCCTAAATATTGTTAGGTACATCACAACTAGGCATTAAAGTAAGGGTACAGCTATGTTATGTGCAGTGATTTTTGTATAACATCCTTATTTAACTTTTTTATTCTGAGTCAGGACTGATGTCTTGAGGGATGTTGCAACATTTGTATTTGAACTGAGACACTCTCTTTATCAGTAGTTAACAGAGAAAATCATGGCAGGTCTTACATAACCAGTGACAGTGATTTCACCACGAAGCTGAACATGCCAAAACACTTTGCTTCAAGGCAGTAACAGAACATACTTCAGCCCAGTGACAAACTGAAATTGCATATTAAGTAGCATGACCATATATCCATCACAAGGAAAAAGGACAGTTCCCAGTTATTGACCATAAATAGAGGATAAATCCATGAGAAAGGAGGTTAAAAAGACACCATATAAATTGTCACTCTTTCTATACACAAATAAGTTTCTGGGTCAAAAAAGAGGACATATCCAAGGAAAAGAGGATGTATAGTAGCCCTGTTGTTTGTCACAGGACACGTCTTGATCAGGCAGCATCACACATCACACCAAGACTGTTTTGTTACACAAAGGGCAAGGCAAAATAATGCACATGCTTCCGTTGACTAGTTGGTTCTCTCTTCCCCCTCCTGTGACACGTGATGTGCACAGACCCTGTTCTGACACCAATCATTGGTTTCCACCTTGTTTTGAAAACAGAGTGGAGACAAGAGAAGTGTTAAACGTTCCAGTCCACATGTAACGTGGGCGAACACTGTACAGACAATTGGAGGATGTTTATTTTGTTGACATTTTCAAATTTCATTAAAATCATGCCAACAGTAATGGAAACATTATGTGAATAGCTGCTTGTGTGTTGGGTTATTTTGTTTGTAAATCACCAAATAATAATTGAAGGGAAAAATTTTCAGCATTAAAGTTGTAGGGATAACTAAATTATGCATTTAATGTGGAATTCAATGTTTCTGTGGGTGTTGCCATTTGTGGTGTGATTAGACAAACGTGAAGGGGTACATCAGAATTGCTGTGCTTTGCTGCCTTTTGTAACTGTTGCTGGTAAATTCACGTATTCATGTGCTTGTTGGTCGATGATCAGACTCATGCTGAACTAACTTCTCTTCACTAATCGCTTGTACCTCCCCTGATTAGGTACGAAACCTGCAAAAACAAAAGATTTCAATAATTTGCATTATGTCAAGTAGTTGAGATAATTCAGGCATCAGCGTGTTTCATAAACATGACTCACGTGCTGGACTGTTCCTAAGCCAGGGCTCATACTGGCCAGAGTAGTTGTCTGTTGTTGAATAGGGAGCCACTGTTGTCACCTTGTTCCGAGGTGGTGTCCCCTGGCAGTCTACGTTGTAAGGGTAGTCGCACACCCCTATTTCCTGAAACGTTGGCCCACCCAAATAAAATAATGAATGATATCCAGTTAGGATTGCTGTAATGTTTTGATTTTGTCAGCTGTGTTCTGGTTAATAAAATAACTTCAGGGAATAAATATTGACAGGAAGCACAGACAGACACAAACGTAATAACAAGAGGTGTTTACTGCTCTGATACACATCAACAGCTTAATTTACTATTAGAGTCCTATTGAAGGTTGTTCAGAAACCATTGTTTTAAATGGCTTGAATGGAAGTATTGAACACACTGATGGGATTTTCTTTAAAGCACAGTAATTACTGTATTTACCACTTGCTTCAATATTCAGGAACTTTGCATTTCTCCTACACAGTATATGATGATAATATTTCCATATTTCATGTTTATTGCATGCAATGTCAGACATTTATGTATAACGAATTTTTCTCTGTAACAGTGTTTGCTATTTATGCATTGCCAGGAAATATTTGATGGCACACAGCAGTGCTGTTTGGCTAACAAAGTGCAATGCAATTTGTAGAGAGAAATGTTACTTTTTTTTTTTTTTTAGCTCATGGTTCCGTGCATCTTAATTCAATGTGAATAAAAATCCAACAGATGCAACAGTATGCAGATATTTATTTACTGCAAAACTACTCTACATGGTTCGGGTGCCACAGCACCCATCATCAGGAGTATTAAAAACTGTACCCGCAGCCTCCGGTACAGGTCATACTACTTGTACCGCTACTCCCCTCCAACGTTTTTAATACTCCTGATGATGGGTGCTGTGACACCCGAAACATGTAGAGTAGTTTTGCAGTGAATAAATATCTGCATACTGTTGCATCTGTTGGATTTTTATTCACATGGAAATCTTACTGTTGTTGAATGTGTGATGTCGCGTCCACTGAGAAATCATTTTCTGTGCGACTGTTTACTTCTTTGCTCATAAAAAGAAATGTAGACGGAATTACCTAACTACAGTAACCTGACAAGTTGTGTGAAGGCGGTACATATATGTTAACATTTTGAACTTGATAAAGCAACAGTACGCACAAAACGGTGCTGCTATTTGGAGCAAGAGTTATCAACGTTTTGGTGCGTGTGGCAGATTAGAATTGGAATAGAGAGATAAAACCGATAATTAGAGCGGACCTATTTTGTAATCATGTCACTTGTTTTATAAAAACAGTGTCATTGTAATGCAGTAGTTACTGTTTATTATTGTGATGCTTTCTCAATGTAACGAAGCCCTCATCAAACCTCTGCCCCTTTCCCAACTACGTGCGTGCGAATAAGTAATAACTACATCAGGTTTAAAACGTGAAGTTCACCCAGGAACAGGCCATGACGGCACGGAGGGTATGTAGAGGTACAGCTCTACTCTTTCTGTAGCTTCGATGCTAGATGGGGTGGATGGTCAACGCCACGCCTGGGTCGCTTTACCCCCTGGAAAAAAGAAACCCCGGTACTCATCGTACTGGAGGTTCGGTGTGCCCCAGGGCCGGTCTGTAAGGATGCGGAAAATATCGCCCCCGTACCGCCCAGCCCGTGGCGAGTCGCTATACTGACTGAGCTGTCGTGGCCCTGCGTTTGTCGGTTTTGCTTCATAGAATTTAATTTGCATATTTAATTTAATTTAATCAAGTTTCCTTGCAAAGCCTTGCAGCATACTTGACAACAAGTTCAGGATGCCTGTTTTGGATAGATGGTCCAGAAGAACACCTTCAGCAAGTTTGGAGCCCCAGTACCTACTGACCGTTACTGCTGCCATGTTGTGCCCCTGTCGGTAACTGCTACCAATCGCGCTGACATGTGAGTGCATTGCGGCAGAACAGAATGCGTTAGGCTTTCGTGTGTGCAAAAACTTACGTCATTGTAGTTGAGTCCCTCGGGACAGTCAAATTTGACGGGCGTCCCCGAGACACACACAATGAAGACGCTGCAGCTCTCTGAGCTCCTGTAGGCGCCGTACAGAGTCGGGCACAGTGCTTTGTCGCCCAGTGCAGGACGCTCTGAAACACGAAAATGTGACGTGTTACTTCGGGCAACTGATCATTTGTGCTTGAATGAAGTTGTTAGAGTTATAAAGAGGGATGGGTAGCATGTGCAAACTTTAGTCCAGGGTGGGCGATTTCGGAGATGTGAATACAGTCTGGTCCGGATTCAGCTGGCTTGGGATTAAGTTACATCGACGAGTTTTTATGAGCACAGTTCTGAAGTCACGAAGCTTCGGGTTCCCAAGGCCGTGCCATGACTAAGGCGGTTAGTCGCCGACTTTTCAGCGCGTTTAGGTGGAATTTCTGAAGGACAAAGTGGCATTGCGGCGTGGTTTTCTCCGTGTACTTGGGTTTCCCCTATCAGGTATTCCACCAGTGCTCTGTGCTGATCCACTGGGAACTGGTACGAGTGTATAACAGGCCGCAGTTCGAAGGCATAAAGTCTCACTCACTGCTGCGTGTAAGACAAGAATTGTTAGTTGGAAAGGCTTAGTCTGTGACCGATGTCAAGTAAGCAGCTTATTGAGGGTTATGAAATTTTTGGTAATTATAAAATGAAAATGAACAGGTTTGTTGAAATTCATGGTGTAAAGCGAAAGGATATAAAATTGAAGTCTTGTGGAGTGTGCGTCTTTGTCGTCTGGCGAGTAGTGTCCTGCGTATCGAAGGGCCATAATGTCTTCATGTTCAGAGCCGAGCACGTGAAAAGATGAAGACACTAGATCGCTCGAAACGTCGGGAGCCACTCAGCCAGCAGCACAGTGGCACACCCCAGTAGCATTACTGTGACAGTCTCATGTCTCGCACTGCTAGAACAGAACAGTCCTGTCTAGCAGTGCGCACAGCCGGTGTACTCACTGTCTGTTCGTCGGTTGCCGCAGTCAACGTTGTACGGATAGTCGCAGAAGCCTGCCGGATTGAACACTAAACCGCCCGGACAGTCACTTTCTACGGCTATCTCGTCCCAGCAGTTGACGAATTTGCTGCACGACTTGTCAATAGGGAACTGGCCGCGTGGAGACAGACAGAACCTCCGCAGCTCAGCTGACGACGCGCCGGCGCTGGAACCTGTCTCCTTTCCTGGGTTAATTTCGTTTGTAGGTGCTGGTACTGGTGCGGGCGTGGGCTGTGGTTGCGGGTGCCCACCTGAAGGTTGTTGTGGATATCCGCTACTGGGTTTTTGTGGATATCCTCCAGTTGGTTGTTGGGGATATCCGCCAGTTGGTTGTTGTGGGTATCCACCAGTTGGTTGTTGTGGATATCCTCCGGTTGGTTGTTGTGGATATCCGCCAGTTGGTTGTTGTGGATATCCTCCGGTTGGTTGTTGTGGATATCCTCCGGTTGGTTGTTGTGGATTTCCTCCGGTTGGTTGTTGTGGATATCCTCCAGTTGGTTGTTGTGGGTGTCCTCCGGTTGGTTGTTGTGGATACCCACCGGTTGGTTGTTGTGGATATCCTCCGGTTGGCTGTTGTGGATATCCCCCGGTTGGTTGTTGTGGATATCCACCGGTTGGTTGTTGTGGATATCCGCCAGTTGGTTGTTGTGGGTATCCCCCAGTGGGATATGGGTATACACCAGGTTGCTGGGGATATGCGCCTCCTGTAGGCACTTGGATCCACACGTTGCTCGGTGGAGGTGCGTTTCCAGGTCCACCCTGCGCCACGTGAGGAGGCACCTGTACCGCGATCTGCCACTGCTGTATCTGCCGGTCCTGGTACTCGTCTTCCGGACCACCTGTAAGTGGGCAACACTGTAGCCATCACTCTATGTACAGAAAGCGATCAGGTCACCGGGTCTGTGTACCTCTGTGTCAGCTGTAATTGTGTTCAGATGTAAGTGTAAGGTACGAGAGTCGGTCAGAATGTAAGTTTACAATGGACATACTGTGCGGTTATTTTCGCAACTCAGGTAAGAACAGTTTACATTTAATTGTACTGTAACTGCACAAATTTTCCACATATTGCTCCCCACAACCGAGGTCCTGTTGATATCTGTTTTACCCACCATCATGTCAGATCTGTTTCCGCTTCGCCATTACCTGTATATTGCTGACGGTCAAGATTTTGTTTCAGTGCTGGAAACAGTCGATAATCTTTGATCTCTTGCCCTACCATGTCTAAACCCCCGTATCGTCCATCCAATAGCCTAGTCACCATACCGACTGAGCTATCCAGGCTCCCCGTCAGTACATGTGTATTTCTTTATGTGGCACTTCCTTAACAGCGCTGCAATTAGCCCGGTTTATTACCGTCGAATGAAGGGATATGGAAGGAAGGGGTCGTGGCCTACTGTAAGGAGCTGCCAGGAGAATGTAAGGAAAGCAGCAGAAAACCTCGTGACTGGTCGTGAAGGCAAGAATGTAAAGCAGCAATGCAGGACTGGCAGTCGGTAGGCAACGATGGTCGGGTCGGTAACTACAGAACAGGAGAACCCTTTGGCCCTGGAGCTGGACATTTACAGTTTAGCACACCATTTATGTACAATGTGAATATTTTATGAACCAAGAAGGGTAACATTAGGAAATACGCGACATTTTGTGGAGGAATAAACGAAGATGGTGAAAGTCTAAAAAAATAATTAAAAAATATATTTGTTGACTAAATATGTAAAAAGCGCACTCTGGGGACTAGCAGTACGTCTGTCCCATGTATAGGATGCAAGGTGTCTAAAGGTTAATCACATGGTGATCGTGCCGCTGCAGTTCAAAGCGTGCGAGAATGTTCCGGCAGGCATAAGGCCGGACTACAGAGGTGCTCGGCTTCGACCACTTTTGATTGTTCCTTGCTTACCGTGCGTAGGTCGCAGCTGGACCAGCCGAGCGACTGTTAGCTTGTCAAGAAGTACTCCTCTCCTCTAAGATGGCACGTTGGTTAGTTCGTGTCCCTTCCACACTATTCCGGTCCTTGGCGAAAATCCCCGAATAAGCGACCGCCTCCCCCGGAACGATATTTTGGTGAATTTTTAGTGTTTTTTTTTCTTTTCCTGACAGAAACAGAAATACTGTGCTAGAAGCAGCTGCATTCCGCCCTCCCCTCCCCTCCCCCCAAAAAACTCTTTGAACATCGCGCAGTATGGCTCGAAGACCTGTTCCAGGTGTCGAACAGTTTTGATGCTCCGGTCCTTTGAAGAGGCTGATTGACTTATTTGGGGGAGAGGCGCGACCCCACGAATTTTCGGAGCCGCGAAAAGCGAGGGAAAAGTGTACCTGGCATTAGAACCTTTCGGTCAGTTCCAGTACAGCACAGTACAGTATGTAGTTAAGCTATCGGCTCAAATTACATTTGTTCTGCTGCCCGAGGTAGCCTACTGTTGTCTTCTTTTGGGTGTTTCCCGCTTTCATGTTACGTTATACAAACATAATCCTAGGTTTCTGAGTTCTGCGATCGTAGTAGCTGACTCCTTACTACCTCCACGGAGCAGAATCCTTCTTGCGAAGCTAACAGTTCTTCAGCTAGTCAAGATATTCGCCGCACTTTACGTAACCCGAAGGTTCATTACCGCATTTACAAGAGCCCACCACCTATCCCTATTCTGAGGCAGACCAATCCAGTCCTTACCTCACCATTTCGTTTCTTGAAGATTCATTTTAATATTATCCTCCCATCTACGCCTAGGTCTTGTAAGTGGTATCTTTCCGTCGGGTCTCCCCACCGAAACCCTGTATGCACCTCTCCCGTTCCCCATACGTGCTACATGCCCGTCCATCTCATTCGACGATCTTATGAGAATTAGTTAATTTGTATGTGCTGCCTTCGCACTTATATTTCAACCACTCAGTGTCAAAAAGGTGTTCCTCTCTACCTTTGCGTTACCATACATTACAAAAGTAGGAATGAATGGCATCTTAATGAACATGCGAGTGTTTCATCTCTAACTGGATATGAACTCTTGTTACAGCTGACCTTTAACGCCTGCTGGCTCACTGACGCCTATGCTCGTGGCGCTTGCCTGCTAACAGCAGGTCAGTCAGTCCAGTTCTTCGTTGAGGAAGTGTGAGCTGTGCTCTTGTCCTGCTGTTGATGCTGTTCGTTTCGGTTGAACGTTACGAGCATGCTGTTGATTCCGCGCTGAAACGTGTGTGGAGGTGAGCCCCGCGGCTTGGCAGCCCACAAACACACCAGCCAAATGTCTGTCGTATTTGCACTCAGAGATAATCAGGGTGCTCGTGTATCGCGGTATAGTCTAGCTTCTGGGTTCTAAGCACGTTTGTGGCTTTGTGCAGGACAGGGCTGGCGAAACTTTTTGAGGGCATGTGCCCAAATTTTCTATAAATTTCAAAGAAATTCTTTCGCCTTCCCATGGGAATTTTGAAGAGCAAAACAAGGTCTTGGAGTCTTCCACAATTATTGTTATTAAGTACTGCATTATTATTATTAGTGCTAATTATAATTAATGCATTCTATAATTATATTTCTAATAAAGTCCTCTTGGAGGAAAGAAAATGTGCCAGTAACTGGGCTGTTACTGCTTCCTGCTACGAAAGAAGACTGCAAAACGTTCTGCCCAATGTCACGTATTCGCCCAGTCACCGCCAGGCCGGCGCCCCAACGATAAATATCCAGTGAACACTTCGCACCGCTCCGATTTGTGTAAATATGTCGCACTGTATTGTTATTTGGTAGCAACGGTAGTTGATATACAGTCTGTACGCAGTCAGATGTGTGTATATACACGTGTTTTTCACAATACAGAGACACTGGTCGGGCAAAAAAAAAAAAAAATTAAAAATTGTGAAAGCAGTGAATGTCGCGTGACAAGAAAATCTTTCCACGTGCCATTTTGGGCACGCGCACCATAGGTTTGTTAACCCTGGTATAGGAGAACAACTAAATCAGGAAGTTTGAGTTCAAGAGCATTTTAAATTCATGTAACCCTTTAAAGATGAAATTTAACCCGACTTATATTTCACCATTCAGCTCGTACCGCGCAGTGAACACAGTCTCAGTTATACAAACCAGTCAGTCAATGCTATATAAGGAAATAATCGCTGTTTGTTCTGAGATCCACACAAAACACATAAATACACTTTGGGTAGAACGTAGAATTGGTGAATGTTAAACTGGCTGTACATAAAGCAACCACTGGGCTTTAAAGGGCTTGTTTACTTTGAACATCGCATAGGATATGTTTTGTCTCTTGTGTTCTTTTCCATTCGTTTTATTTGTCCGTCTTATCACAATTCCTGCTCTCCTTATCCACTGCTTTACAGTAATGCCCAGTTCGCACTATGGGCGCAGTTCACAGCCGGTCAGACACCGTCACTGTTGCAGTAGCAATGCCCACACAACAGTCACGGCAAAGACACGGTACGGTCATTATTAACAGGTGCATCGAAATACAGTGGGAAAAATTATTTTCCATGACCGTGAGCGGACCCATTGTGAGAACAGGGCTTGGAACAGTTCAAGTAAATATCGCACGAAACATATTGTTACAGAACACTTAGAAACAACGGCCGTTCTGACTGCCACGTAGTTCCAGCGTCTTTCTTGAGGTCTGCTCCGTCTCTGAGCGACGGAACACGACACTGTTAGCGGTGCGCCCCGTGACGCAGTACACCGACTGCAGCAGGCTGTTCCTTACATCCCTAACTGTGAATGTAATTGAATATGCGACCAAAGAAAACGTATAGCCTCTCTGCGCCTTTTTCGGCGAAACCTGCAAAAGCCCAACAGTATGATGTGCATACAGAATTTCACCCAAATCGGAAAGTAAACGTGGGAATTGCGGGTATTCATGTACGCCTGTAAATGAAGTATGGCCTTCAGTGCACCGGTTTGCACGAAACTCAAGACGATAAACGGTATTACGTTGCGATCTTCTGACCCAGATCGGTCACACAGAGTAAGTAAAAAAGTTAATGTGATCCCGTTACAGGCCCGGTGTGGGTCAGAGGGTGGGTAGAGGTATAGCTCTACTCTTCCATGACCGCGGCACTAGAAGGGGGTGAGTGGTCAGCAGCACGCCCCGGCCGCACTATGCCACCGGGAAAGACCCGGTACCCATTTTACAGGAGGCTGGGTGGGTCCCAGGGGCGGCCTGGACGGGCGGAATATCTCGTCCCCGCCGGGATTCGATCCCGGACCGTCCAGCTCGTAGTCAGTCGCTATAGCGACTAAGATACCAGGCCCACAGATGTGGTAAGTGCGGGCAGAAATTCACTCACGAAGCTCAGTAAGTGTGACTGTCACGGGACTGCGCTTGATGGACAGCTTTTGTAAACAAGTCCTGTGCCGAGTTTGATCAAAATCTGTCCATCAGTTTAACCGGCGATAGTGTGTCAAGGACAGACAGACAGGCATCGTCTCCATGAAAGTAAAGTTCACTCTAGAACAGTCCATGAAGACCTAGAGGGGGTGCAGAGATAGCTCCACTTTTTCTTTAACCTCTGCGCTTGATGGGATGCCTGGTCGACGGCACGCCCCGACGTAGACTCCATATACAGCACTATTTTCTTACTTCGTAAAGAACGCCTAAGATCGCAAACACAAACGCCGTGGACTATTCAACGGCTTTCCGGAAGCGCCAGTTGACGTGCGCAAGTCATGGCGTGTATTGTTAGGGAATGGCGTGACGGCTGCAGGGAGAAATGGCGGCAGCAGCGTGTCTTTGTTTTGGTGTGATGCAGTGCACCGTACGTGTGTACGTGTATAGGGGTCTAGCGGACGAGCGCCTTTTCTACATTCCAAGGATATTCTTGTTCGGTCTGGCAGCAGTGTGCATAATGGTGTGTCAGAGACCTGGTAAAAGTATAATGCTTCAGCTGAAATAAGCACTTCATAGAAAGTGATTGGATCTTTGACGTCAGTGTCTAGATTGTGAGGCAAATCAGGAATGTAATATTCACATTCTTTTTTTTTTCTGCAATGAGTGCTCAGTTCGTACAACACTGTTTTACAAGGTAGTCATCGATCTGAATTTCGAAGAATTTTAAGGACCCCGAAAGTTCGTTACCGTATTCACAAAAGCCCGGCTCTGATCCCTATCCTGAGCCACATGGATGCTGTCCACACGTTTCAATTTAACTTTCTTTGTTTGAATACTGGGCCTCATGTTCATGTGGTCACTTTCTTTCATGTTGTTAGACAAAATATTTGTATACGTATTGTACCTGTGATGTGTTGGGTCTGAAGGTTGTTGAAACAGTCTGTATCAGAACATAACGTCTGGTAACTGAAGTTTGTACGGAGGGGCCTAATAATTGTTGCTTCTAATGGAACATGGCTTCAGGTCTGTCTTCTGGCGCTTGTGGTTGTGAGGTGGCGTTTGCATTTTTGGAAAATATGTGGACCCCTCGTGTCTGTTGCCCTTAATGCCTACAACAACTGAAGAGTTGAATATTTCTGCCAGTCAGTGAAAGTCAGTAACCGTGTCGTATCGAGCCGGAGTTTAGCGCTGTTCCGTGTCGTGAAATGGTCGTTGGAATTTGTCACAGCAGTAATTGCGTACATCTGGTTGCGGTATAAATTTCTAAACCTGACGCCATTTGTTTAAATATTTTAATTTAGTAGTCGTGTTTGAGATCATGAACTAAAGTATGCAACTGGAATGGGAATCGGTCTGTGGACGGAGGTATTTTCAAGTTTAGAGTCGCCAGTCAACATGCAATCTGCAGCAGTGCGCGTCTGTTAATTCCGCAGTTCTTGTCTCTGTATAAACGCGAGAGGCGATGACACGGACTGACACGTGTGTTCGAGTTTCGGACTGGAACTGCAGTTTTAGTGCAAATAGACGTGCTGCACCGCTCTGCGCATCGCGTTTGTGCGCCCACCCCGAACGTTAGTCGCTCAGCACTTACTTGGGGGGGGGGATTTCTAGCAAATTGCAGACAAAGCATGAAAACATCCTGTAGCAGGTATGAACCGGATATGTACTCCTTTATGTAGCGAAGTAACCGACATGGCACACAATTACCTGAATTACGTGAAAAGGTACTGTTCTTGATAACTGCGCTCTTCTGGGCTGTTACGCAGCGAGTAGTGCTGATTGGTTACCGACCTTTCGGAACAGCCTGTCGGTCCCACCTTCAAGGGTCCTTAGCGAAGTTGCCGGGCAACCTATAGGTCCCATCATCAAAGGTCACGAGTTCTTGGATTCTTGACCCTTGAATACGTAACAACCCGGAAGAGCGCAGTTCTCATCTACTTCGTGGCGGAAGCCTGAAAGCCCGCACGGTGCTGTTATTATTTACCCCTTCATTTTCGGCCATTTTGACTATGTGCAGGGGAACATGATACACATTTTGGGCGGTTCTGTAGATTTGACTTCGGTGTCTACAAATAATATGCTCAGTACATTGCAATGTAGCTTGAAATTACTGCCGTGTGTATTAATTTAGTAATTTTAAGCTACAGTACAATACAATGAGCATATTATTTGTAGTCACCAATGTTCAGTGTACAGAACCGTCCAAAATGTGTATCATATTCCCCCTGCAGATGGTCAAAATGGCCAAAACATGTAAAAGTAAATAACAGCAGTATTGCTTTATGTATTTCATGTATTTGTGTAATGTATCGGTTCATTTGTTCAACAGATTGCCAAGCTTTATTACCTGTATTCCTCCCCTCCCCCCAGCCCTACGCGTTGTTGTATAACTAAACAGAAGGTATGGTTAAGCTTTCATATCTCGGAACATATGAAGACATTACGTGAGAGAGAGAGAGGGGGGGGGGGGGGGAGACCCAATAAATTTTTTTTTTTGTTTGCTGTTTTAAATTTGAAAGTTCTTTTTCTTTTTGGCCCTCCAGGAGCCCGCTTTTTTGAGAGG
>Ga0123355_10012575_pt1 | contig 13119 bp, 5 predicted proteins | sample TergutEmb28metaG_3_FD_89872 | JGI IMG/M metagenome (GOLD analysis project Ga0123355, IMG submission 89872) | Embiratermes neotenicus P1 segment gut microbial communities from Petit-Saut dam, French Guiana - Emb289 P1 | ecosystem: Host-associated > Arthropoda: Insects > Digestive system > Gut ... | reverse complement strand
TTATTTCCAAAACTAAAGTTTCACCTTAAAGGACGCCATTTTGGGACGGTGGAAAACATCGAAAAAGCTGTAACCGACCAACTTAAAGCGATTCCGGTTAGCGACTACCAGCATTTCTACGAAGAGTGGGAACAACGTCTCCGGAGGTGTGTAGCCTCCCAAGGGAACTGTTTTGAAGGGGACAAACTCGATTTGTAGTTTAAAAGTAAGTACAGAGTTATATTGAATCAGTCTCATTACTTTATTTACAGACCTTGTATACTAAATCAGTGAAAACAGCTGGTTACAGGTAAAGTTTTTCCTTTCATATGTTAAGTATTGCCCTGAATAACAGCAAAGAAATATGTACATATTCTGTATCAGCTATGTAACACGGTAAACAGGGCAGGCAATGCACATATGAACATGACACTGAAGCATGTACATGTAACCATTGGTGCCATGGAAAAGCAATATATATTACATGTTCCGAGTGCGTGTGTGTGTGTGTGTGTGTGTGTCTGTACCCTTAGTTACCTAGCATGCCACATAGATATGCTGGATTCTACTGCCATCTGTCTGCCTCTACCATATTTTTCCACATTATAACTCATTAAGGGCACAATTTTCAGAAAAAGGGTACTGAACACGAAATGTGTGTTTTGATTTTAACTATAGCTTTTTTCTCAAATATTGCTCATTCTAAGACGAACTGAGCAAAATATTATCATAAATGAACATAAGCTTTCATGTGAAGTATCTGTTATTTATGTCAGATTTTAATGAAACTCCATCCAGTGGGAACTGAGTTGTTTGATGTGAACTGACAGAAACACAGAAATGATGAAGCTAATAGTCATTTTGTGAAATTTTGTGAGCACACCTAATAAAAATGACAATTTATAATACTTCAATGATATCTGCCTATTTCTCAAAAACCCTACGTGCTGCACACTTTTCTGTTGCCTAGCTTAAATAAATCAGTGGATCAAAATCTGTGAAGAACACCAAGTATCACTCAGGTGGTGAGAATCACAATTTGCTGTTCTGTGTAATTAACAGCATTTCAAGTATGGTGCAATATACTGCTGACACAATGAATTCCGTGACAGGTTCAGTGGCCAATAATCAAATCTGACAAACCTTCTATTCAAAGAAGATAAAGAGTATACATTTTTTTTAGTTCACTCATGCATCTGTGGATAAAAGAAGTTAATACTAACTGACAGTAGTTTGTCATTAAGAGTGTTTTACTATCTAAAACTTAGTGATGTCAGAAAAGGGAAGAGCAGCCAGTACCACGACCTGAATGATCTTGACAGGAGTTATTATGGCTCACTCAGAATCATTACAACTCTTAGCCAACACTCCCTTTCAACTCAAAAATGACCTGTAAGAATAAACAGTATTAATACCAACTAACGGCACAAATAATGAATTCTTCGTTATTTTGTAATAGTTATTAAATAGTTATTCATAAATATCCATGCAATTTGCTAGTATTAATACTGCATAGTTAATGAACTGCATAGAATATGTATAATGTAACCTGCAAAAACTTAGGTCAGAATGGGTACGGATCTGTAAATCTGAAACATTCGACAATTTGACACTTCTCTGGTCCCATGCCAGTTGTATTAACAGAAATCTGCTGTACTTCATCAAGGAAAAATGCAAATTTAAACAAGTGGAGTGAAGTATCAACCATTTACTTAATCCACATCTGTCCATGACAGATGCAAATTAAGTAAAGGGTGGATGGTTGATACAAAACTATTAGTACATGTGTATAATACTTTGTTGTTGTAAATCACATTTTCATGAATGATGTTCCTTTACAAACTTGCAGACTGAAGTGTTACAACATTCAACTTCAAACAACAAAAAACATGCAGCTTCTACTAATCATACAGTACACGTTTCACATGCAGTTTTTTTAGAAAATGACAGCATTAGAAGTTAATCACAAAACTGTTCTTGACACAGAAAAAGTCATAAGTTCTGTACTGAAATTCAAGTTCTACGTATCAGTATGAATATGTAAATATAATGGAAACAAACAATGACAAGGCATTATGCTAACAACACAAGGCTATGCTCAGTTCACACCCAGTACTTAATTTCACTCTAGAACAAAGAACAACAGACAAAATGCCCAAATAACGCACTACAACACAAACATCAAGCCAGATAAACAGCAAGCACTTACCTAGACGCACACATTACAATAACCTGTCCCAGAAACCAACCAAAAAATCAAAACAAAAAATGCAGCAATTAGAGCTAACTTGATATATTCAGAACACAGAAACATTTCTGTGTGACACACATCTGGGCAGCTCTGCCTTAAAGCTACAATGAATGACAATAGGTGAGAAAGCATTGTATGACTTCAGTTAAAAGCTTTATTCATTACTTCACGCCATATCTCAAAACACTAGACGTGTTCAAAATTTACTCTTAAATATATATATATATATATATATATATTTATTTTAAGGAAGTCCTCCAATTCTATTACACACACACACACATATATATATATATATATTTATATTTTATTTTATGAAAGTCCTGCACTTCTATGTTTTAAACAAGACTGTCATTTCCACCAGCAGTTTAAACCTGTAGTCCATCATGAATGGTATAAGGTACTTTCAGAAGAAGAGTTCCCAATCATGTACCTTACTATAAATACCAGAAATCATATTTAAAAAAGTATGGGTATGAATTAGTTGTAGCAGTAGTGGTGGTGGTGGTAGTATAGTAGTAGTCACAATACTCAATTACAGGCCTATTCCTATTCCCAGAAACCTTTCCAAAATATTCCAAATTTAATCCTTATCACCACCAAATCAAAATCTACCATCATCAACCTCATTACCTACCTTCACTTTATTACATCCCTGGTTTATTCTCAAGGCCATGTACTCAGATTCCAGTAATGCTTCTAATCTTGTTCTGTGTGCACTTCTCCTTCCAAACCCAATGATTAAGGAGCACCTGCTGGTGATTCACTTGGATTCACAGTCACTTGACCAGCATCGGTTAGAATTTTTCCCTTCTGGGACGTCTCTCTTACCTCAAAGCAGCACTGACAACTACACCTCCTCCCTCCCATCCACTTGCATCAACCCTAAAGGCTGGCACCATGCTACTGAGAACTTATCACTGCCCACACTCTTCTGTATCTAGACCCTGTGCTACGGCAACAGGCTTTCTTTTTGATTTCTTGACCCTGAAGATGGGACCGATAGGTTGTCCTGAATGTCGGTATGAAATTCCCACTACTCGCACTGCGTAATAACCCAGAAGAGCCTTATCACATGTCCATTACTGTAGGACTCTTTCCAATTGTTTTTGGGTGCAATCTGATGTGCCAGAATATCAGGTCTGAGGCCACTACTTTTCAAAGTTTTCATTAATGATCACAGCAATATAGTCACTATTTCCAATAACCTTCTCGTTGCTGATGACAAATATATTTTGATGAACAAAGTCCATGGGTAATAGTTTCTAACTTCAGTCTGGAAAATTTCATTCATGGTTTGAGCAACACCGTCTCCACAAAACTCAAAATTAAAAAGACCAGATTACTTCCTCCTCAAGGAAAAAAGCAAGCTGGGTTTTGCATACAAACTATATAAGAAAACACCAACCCTTTCAAAGATTTGGGAGTCCTTACTGATCTCAAACTTTATTTTCACCATCATGGTGATCACATATTTTCTCCAGCCCTTACGTTACTGGACTTATTAGAACACATTCCTTTCCTACTCTACAGTCTCTCTTAAAACATTCATAGCACCTACTCACCCAGTCCACTGTGCTGTTCTATGCAAGTGTCTTCCAGTGTGTACAAAAGTAGAGGTAAAGTTACCCTGTAACAGGCCATGAAGGCCCAGAGGTGGAGTAGAGGTATATCTCTACTCTTTCTTTAACCTCAGTGCTATATGGGGATGGGTTGTCAATGCCACGCCCCAGCCACTTTACCCCAGGGAAAGACCTGGTACCCATTGTATGGGAGACTGGATGCGCCCCAGGACCGGTCTGGATGGGTACGGAAAATCTTGCCCCCAATGGGATTCGATCCCTGGACCTTCCAGCCCATAGTGAGTTGCTATACTGCCTGCACTATCCTGGCCCACCTTTCAGTGTGTATACTGAGTAAAATGTGCAACTGTGCCACCTACACTGCCACAGCAGTGATGGAAAGAGGTTTCTGTTGTACATGCCACATATTGCTCGTGTTAAGTTACTACGGTTTAACTCTGTGTTCAGCATGTTATTTAGACTTCTGCGACATTCTTTAAAAATGTTGGATTTTTAGTACGATCCAGTTTATGTAACGCAACATATTCCACAGTGCCCAACCTTACAACAAAACACGGATCAACATATAAATAAATGGTACGCATGCGCACACAAACCTGAATGCCAGGTGGATGAATTGCACTCCACCAGTCACTTGGTCACTGCAGCTTATTCTATTTCTAACCTCTTAGCTAATCCACAGATCTCACACAATACAGGGACGATGCACATTTCTCAGATATGGTAAGAATGCATATGTGTCAAAATCCAATTCTGCACTTATATATGAGCAGCAAAGTAGGCCTGAAGTTTTGTCACCACCGTTCTCAGACACTCTGTATATGTTAATCAATATTACATAAACATTCTGTGAGAATGAAACCCTATACAAAATTCAATATACATGTTAATGTACAAGTTCAGTAGTACATTTACTGCCTAAAGGGTATCACTCTCCTGCAAGATGCCTCTTTTGGAAAACTGGTTTTGGACATGAAATCACTGCCTTACATCAGCTCAGGAAACCATACAACAAACTGTCTGCAACATGACCAATTGCAATCAGATTCTACTCTGATATCTGTGGTTAACCCCCAGATGTTGAAAATCATATACATGTAATGCGCAGTGCAATGCTCAAAACACCAAACATCATAAAGATATATCTGCTCTTATGCAGCCCCCTTATACAAGGGGTATTCAAATTATTTTCTTCTGCATGACCCTGTGAGCATTTAGCTTTGGTGCCATAGGATTTACCAAAGTGCTGCACATTCCATGCTGCCAACAGCCAAAGTAATGATGTGTATAGGTTAACTTGGCCTTAAATCCATATAAACTTACATTGCCAAGTGTTTTCAACACCTTACACCCTGATTTTTTAAATACTATGAAAGATGAAGGCACTAGGTTTCACACTGAGGCAAAGCCCGCATCTCGCACTAACAAACTGCTGTTTAGGCTAAGTAGCACACCTGTGGAAAATCTATGCACTGCTGCCCAAAATAGAATATTCATAAGGCAAACCCAGGAGAATGACCTCAAACTATAATTAAATGGTTAGTACAATAAGTACTGTCAACATTCTATTATATCCACATTTTGAAAACAGTATGTGATGCTTTACCCCTTACGCCTCCATATCATTATGCTGAAGGATAAAAAGCATTGCTGTTTAAATGTTCTGTGCACAGGGTCACAACTCCTATGTGTGGAACTACCTGTAGTAACCAAACAAGTACAAAATATATACTAGACAGCACTAACCTTCAGTAACTGAAGCCAGTACAGATCATTTCAATATGGTATCTTCTAAACTAAATATGCAAGTGTGCAGAACTTCAATAGAAGATACCCTGTTACAAAAGCAGCTACCCCAAACCAAAAACCAAGATTCATGATAACACAACCTGCATGGTCAACACAGCCAATACTTCAGCCCACCACTGAGCATTATCCAAAGACAGTTCCACCCACGTCCCATCCTCTCAACCAATGTGTGATCCATGTTCATATAGATTTTCATGCCAATCATGGGGGGTCTTCTGGTCACTGTCAATGTGTAGGACTTAAGGTTGACAATGACATTACAGAGGAATATGTTTCCTCCATCTCCAGGATGACAAGACTCCAAGGCACGTGGCCTATTCTTAAGAACCAATCCACTTTCTTCCCTCAATCACTGCAGAATCTATTTAGACATGATTCCATCAACCTGAAGATGGAGGCAGCACATTATTCTGAGATAAGAGTGTACACATACAATCCTACAGATTGTTAAAACCCAAAATACTATTATCTGATCCCTCTTAATGATATCCTCCCACTGTCTCCTCAATCTCGCAAGTGGATAATTCACAGAAGGTTTCCCTACCAAACTCCAAAGGCATAAACAAAAAATTCTGCAATCCAGATTATCCTAGCATTGCAAACGCACCGCAATATTACACTATGCATACACTACCTGTCTTGTTGTTATTTTCATTTTTGGTGTGGTGTATGCACCAAAAATGGAAACAACAACAAGACAGGCAATGTGCGTATAATATAATATTGTGGTGCATTTGCACAACCATCATTACTATGGAAATGCAACAATGTAGTGTCTTCTTCCACAACAGCTCAAACAGCATAATTTTCAGGGGGGAAAAAAAAACTGAACATAAAATGCGTGCGTTAATTTTCTCTACAACTTATCTTGAAAACATCTCATTCTACAAACAATTAAGAGAGAGATTACCATAAATTTAAACAGGTCTTCAAGTGAATTACCCGTTATTCTTGTTCGCGTTTAATCGAACTTTAATTTTCTCGTGGCATTTTCGAACAATCCTCAAATATCAAATTTCATGAAAATCTATCCATTGTGGGCTGAGTTGTCCCATGTGGATGGACAGACATGACAAAGCTAATACTTGCTTTCTGCAATGCTGTGAATGCACCTAAAAACCATACATATCAGGATACCTATACTTCAAAGGACTGACGAGTTTCTAAAGTGGCACTTTATTTCTGCTCTTAACTAAAGAAATACTACCGGGACAAAATTCATCAATGTTCAGTTACATCTCCTGCACCAAAAACAGTGCGTCAATGACATAAAACATCTGGAAGATGTTAAGACACCTATCTTTCCACAAGTAATTCGGTAAGTTTGTTTCAATTAATCAGTAATTAAACTATTCATAAGAATAATTTCCACTAACACAGATACTGTGATCCAACCACACAATACTTCAACAATTTTCATAAAACTCTGTCACCTCACAGCAGACGTTCACATGGCCACCACACTGGTATCATTAGTGGTCATAAGTTAACATGTACAAATGTGTGGGGCCTCTAGCATCACGATTTTCACATCAAGTCTCATAAAAAAATGTCAAAAATTACTGAGGGGTCAAACACAAAGACATGAAAACACAATACGCCTGTCTTTCCTTATACAACAAGGCGATGGCTAGACACTATCCCAAGTATTTTTAATCAGAACAAGTGTGTGTAATGTTAAACTCAGCCAACACAGATTGTATGTCACAGAAATGAGAGACCCAGACATCAGTGTAGCTTACTGGAAGAACACTCAAACAATTCACAAGAAAGGCCTTTACCAAATTAATATCCTTTATCATTACACTAAGAGTGAAAACCCCCATTACAATGATCGTACCATCATCAGTTGCTGGAACCTGTCAGTCCTTCAAAACGGAAAAGTTACAATATGGTATGAAAAGTGTAAAGCACATCTCACACGGCATGTTCACAGCAGCAGCATTCATAAGCAACGCAGGTAAGTTGAACATCTGATGATTATGTTAGATATAGGACACAAGATTTTAAGTCATTTCATATAACACATTGTACACATAATGTTAGATGCTCCAAACACATAAAACTCACAAATATAATTGCAAATTCACAAAAGTATTTAAATCTGGTAGCGTAAGATAGTGAAGTAATGTAGCAATGAATACTGAAATACAAAACAACACTGCAAAATATGTCAAACACACGAACTTAAAACTATGCACTACCAAAAAGTAAGATATTGAGAATACTTTGTTCCACATGATTTAGTTTTACTACAGAATATTTATAATTGGGAACTCTTATATTATTTAAGGTTTCACCATTCATGGTGGAATATGAAATCAAAAAAGACTGCCCACAATTATATATGAAATGATAATTTATTGTGGATAAGTAAACAAATCAACTGCATCTTATTTTTATTACCTAGTTCAATTTTTAAGTGGATGTGCAGTGGGGAAACACTTTTACACCCACCACAGAACCTGCATTAAAGAAAATGTCTCTATATCCTGTTGAGTAATTCCTACCTAAATATGATGGAGTCCAAATCAAAAGGGTACTCTAAAATTCCTGTGGTGGGCGCTCTGGCCCTGAGAATGTCCTGCTCGGTTGGGAGGTACTCTCGCTTCTCAATTCGCTCGATATCACTCAAGTAGCTGCAACAATGAGAAGGAGGGGGCAAGGACCCCAGAAGGGCCTGGTCACCACAAGACACATTCACAAACACACATAGACAAAACATGCACAGAGCTACATAATGCTTGCACAAAGCTGACCCCAGGGTGGGGGGGTGGGGGTGGGGGGAGGGGGATGGGATGGAAAAAGAAGTGCCTAGGAGTCTTCATTCAAATGCCATTTTAAAAAAAAGACTACTGCACATTTCTCTGTACATATGGTGCATTTTGGTCACATCATTTTACGGACCATTAAGTAGTTTTCCACACAATTTCTATTCACCACAGTGATTATGCAGAACAGCTGCAATTGGCATGTCTAATCAAATAGTGCACAGACGTATGCACTCTTTCTTATAAAGACGGTAAAGAACAGTCAGAAGAAGCACGCAAAGCCATTCTCTCAATAGAACCAACATGACAGGGCATGATACAGGAACCCTCATGCAGTCATGTTGAACAACAGAGTAGTATCACTGTCAGAAAATTTACGGCCTTCAGTCCCATGCATGCAGTGACTGACAAAAAGGCACGGAGCAGACACATTTTCGGTTTCTGTGCAACCAAGACCATGCAGTTTCTTACAGCAACACTGCTCTATTTGGCATCTCATTTATCTCTCCATAAATTATTTCAGACTAATACAAAAATCTTCACAGATGATGCAAAATTTGAAGAAAAACTAGTATAACTGCACCTTACATATGAGAAACCTCAGTATGTCACTTTCAAACAAATTACAGCATTTGTTTCTCTAGGCCATATTATTCTTTAACTTGATCTCAGGTCTCATTTACATAGTGGCTTGTTTTGAATATCATAGGTCACTCATATCTAACAAAGGCTGTACATTTTCCACATTATCTTATAATGACACAGCACAGATACCAATGAAAGTCATGTCCAATTCCAGTTTATACTAAAGTTTTGTTGTAGTATGTGAAGCAACAAAGCACATTTCAGCACAGAAGAGAAAACTTAATTAGGCATTTACCAGGTAATTACTAATTAAATTCTGATACAAAACTATTCCAAAGGATAAACAATTAGAGTACCTATAGCATGTTATCAATATCTTAGTTGCAAATCTTGTTTATATCCTTCAAGGCTGTCATTTTAAAATACCTACTCCCCTATTAAGGAAACTTTTAAACCAAAAGATACCAAAACAAAAGGAACATTTAATCTCTGCCAGTAATGAATTTCAGTACCTTTCACAAAATCAGATTTTATTCCCCTAAAAGGACAGCCAAATACCAATCCCCCTGAAGACAAACACAAATATTCAAAGTTTCAAACTTTCGCCATGTGCTGAATGTTTCTTCCGGCTAATTCCCCAGTGTCTGAATTTTATATGCTGACATTTCAGAACACACTGTCTGTTCCATCTCCATAGGCCTTGCGAGATCCCGACCTCACTAGCAGACAGTCAACACAACTAGTACGACAAATACCAATTGCTGTGAATACAGTATTAAGACTCCCAATGATGGACAGTAAGTCTGTCTGAAACATGTAGAGTTGTTTACCAAAATAAAGTTGAGAAATAGTGCATCTTGTTGGCTTTTATTTTAAGAAAGTAACAGCCATTAATGCCACACAGATATAAACATATGGAACAAAAAAGCACAGGGTCAGCAGCATGGTTTTATTACACATTAACTTTATGACATAGGAAAACAAGCCAAAATGTAAAAACATGACCTTAATCTAGTTAGAGAAACAGGAATAAAATTTGACAGGAGATATGAGCTTCTTATACTGGTGATGTGGAGGATCCAAGTCGTCTGAGGTGCACAACACGGTATCACATCCCAGAAGACTCAAATCCTTAAAACTGGATGGATCAGGAAAAGAAAATGACCATCCCACGCTATTTAAACCCCAGGCATACCAACTTGAAAAGACTAAATCCAGACAGGCACACAAACCCGAGCTAGTGAGCATGACAAATCATTATCATGTGCTGGTACCTCGCCTGCTTTCACGTCCCCTACAAACCTACCGTACCTAAAACGTATCTCTTCCAAATCAAAGGGGTATTCTATTATACCAGTGGTGGGGACTCTGACACGCAAAATATCTTGCTCAGTGGGAAGGTAGTTGGGGGCAGCCACCCGGTCGATTTCCATCAGGTAGCTGCAATACAAATACAAGCTCAAAACAAATACACGGTACATAAACATCCTTCCCCTGATGAATGCAAAATACTTTTAATATTTTACAAAGTTACAAAACATACCCTGCCCAAAATCTATACTAATACCAATAAAGTGGCACATGTTGTACCAAACTCGTTACTGTACTATCTGACATATCAACAAAGAATACCAGGGACCTGATCAGTATAGCATTCCTGATTTTGTAGCAATTCCTTTTTTCACAAAGAAAATCTAGTTGATGATTGCAATTAAAATACAAAATGTTAAATTCTTTTTTTCAGGATACAAGTCTTTCTTCACAGGAAGTAAACCCTATTCATAATATCATGACTCCTACACACTGGCATGGTAATTCTGCTTTTTATCATCCTGCATGCTGCAGTATAATGAGCTGTAATATTAGTTCAAATACTTACGGAAGAATGACTGGCAGGAACCCACATGAATACATTATTTACAACACCTAAATATGAGGTCTGAAAATTATGTAACACAAAAAATCACATGATTCAATTGCTCATAAGTTCTGTATCAAACAGTATAGTGAGTATGAGTCCTGAAGAGAGTATTATACTGTTAAGTACTGTAATTTGACACTACTGAGATGCAATGACTCATGATAAAACAAGGGATCCTGTACATAACAGGGATCTTGACTTCCTTTAGGTGCGACTGATGCTGCTGGGACCAATGCAAGGAAATGCTTTAACAAACCCATCCATGGGTTTGTACGAAATATGACTGGAACCAGCCTGAAGTCAGCCACTAGGCGATGAGTCATAACAGATTCTCCTGAATATGAATTAACAGTGCTAGGTAACTGACCAAAATGTTTGGTTTATCTATACTAAAAGCACATACTTGTTACTGGTTGTAGGGGCTAAGTCCTTGAAGAATACTACAACAGTGTAATGAGACTTGCTATCCCTGTTCCTGCTCAATGACAATATATCCATTATTAAAAAAAAATGATCTTGTAAGGTCAGTATGTATTCACAAAGAAAAGGTAAACGATGGCTTCACATACCTTAGATAGCACAGGTATTAAGGGGCATATATACACAAGACTCTGATGTTACTCCAGAAAACCTGATTCAAAGTTCTATCATTTTTGTGATGCACAACCCAGTCAATTTTACACAATATACTTGGGGGGGGGGCAGGCACAAACATATTTAGCACAGCAAGAGTCCTTAGAAATAATATCAGAATCATGAGGAAATTTTGTTAATGAAATAAAATTTTTTCAGAAAGCAAACTTTTGGCAAGCATGTGCTCAACAGCTTCTCACCTACCAACTTTGAATATTTTCAGTCGTAACTCAAGCAGGCAAATAACAACCACATAATACTTGCTTATACAAAGTATTCAACACCCTAGTGCCCTAGGATTAATAGCTATTTGAATAACCTAGAAATGGAGGAGATTAAATTCATAAAAAATAAATAATTAAAAAAATCATTAATGCCTCTTCTAGTTTCAATTACATCCCATTCAGATTTTGCAGTCATGCAGAATATCAGCAGAAAATTCCAGAGTGATTTACTTTACCTTAGTATTCCAACCAGATGTTGTAGCCCTCAGAACATTCAAAAACAGTAGCCAACATCCCCATTGGCAGACAAAATCACACAATCTTACTGGTTTCTTAGGCCACAACGAAGATCTCTGATAACATCTCTCACCTCATTTTATTTCGCTACATAAAGGTTGGCCTGTGTCATTACTGTGAAATATGCAGCATAATATCCCTGGTTACTGCATCCCTTATTGATTTAAGGTTAAAAATTTCCAAGAATGTCAATTGTGCCAAGAGACAGACTCCCTTCACCTATATTTTGACATGTACTCTACCGCTCCAATACCAGCATTCTTTAACCTCTTCATTATCACTGTCAACACTCTTCACTGTGTTAATAAGTCCACATACCCACTCACAGAATATTCATTGTCAATACCTGAATCATTCACATCTAAATTTTAAAGCAAAGTATTGTTCTGACAACAAAAACAGCCACTTTCTTCCACTAGCACTGGCTACCATGGCTTACACCTCAACAACAACCAGAACTTATCCAGTACATTTAAGAGTTTTTGACAAACATTACCTTTTTCTGTAGCAGAACAGTATCCAGCCAAAACAATGTAACAAAATGTTACAGAAGCTTTCTCTCCCATAACACAACTGTGATCAGACATACAGAACGGCAAGGACTGATCACAGTTCTGATATTTGCTGCCACTGTTCTTTCAGCTGCAAAAGCTGCTGTGACATACAAGCTCTGACCACTCATGTGGTCAGATGCCTGAAGGAGGAATGGGAAACTCTGGCTGCAAAAGACTTCAGGATACATATTTAATTTTCCAAACCATGACTGGTACTTAAGAACAACAGAACGGAAATCTCAGGCTTTTATCTTTCAGTTCATATTGAACACATAAAAATTAATTATAAAAAGAACACCAAAATTTGGCATCATTACAGACAAAGTGAACTGACATAATGATTATGGTGAGTATAACGAAGGGTTAAAGAATGAACACAAATCAAGAGTGATATATATATATATACAGGGTGTCCCAGGAGGAATGTGCCAGACTTCGGGAGAGTGTTCCTTATGTTAAACTATACCGATATAACCCAAAACACCTATATCCAAAGTTGAACGGTTACGGAG
>Ga0123355_10012574_pt1 | contig 13120 bp, 10 predicted proteins | sample TergutEmb28metaG_3_FD_89872 | JGI IMG/M metagenome (GOLD analysis project Ga0123355, IMG submission 89872) | Embiratermes neotenicus P1 segment gut microbial communities from Petit-Saut dam, French Guiana - Emb289 P1 | ecosystem: Host-associated > Arthropoda: Insects > Digestive system > Gut ... | reverse complement strand
AGAGATCGATGGAAGGATAGAAGCGAGGAAGAATACGTAGGCAGCTACTCGATGACCATAAGGAAAAGAGCGGATCCTGTAAATTGAAAGAGGAAGCACTAGATCGCACTCTGTGAGTTTAGGGAGAGGCTGTGGACTTGTCGTAAGACAGACTACAGGACGAGTGGGTGCGAGCGGTGAATGTGGTTCAGAATGAAAGCAAAGATTTCGCGGACAGAATGTATTCACAATCCGACAAGCTGTGTATGATACATAGTAACAGAAGATCAATTATAGTTCCAGGTCGGATGGAATTTATTACTGGGGAGTGTGGCTGAGTAGCTAACCTGAAGACCTGAACTGAGACGCCCATACAAGTTATACAGAATGGCGCACAAAAAAGTAGCCCGGGCTTGTTGTCAGTGGCAATAATTTTTATTCGTAGCTAATAAAAAACAAACATTATGTTACATCTGAAAGTTATTTTGCTATTTTTAAAGAATGTTTGTCCCGGACTTCCCTGCTGCCGGTGGGGCTACCGTGATCACGTGACTGCGCTTGCCGCTGCTAAAACCAGAGTGGTGTTACTTTTTCGTGCGCCACTCTGTATGAACGTAGTCCAACGGATTAAGCGCTGACACCAAGTTACGGACAGACAGACAGAAAAACGCCTTCGACATAAGATTTTTTATTCTGTAAAGAACACAGTGGCTCCTGCATTAACGTTCATGCTTACATTTTAGGTCGCTGTGCAACTGACGGTGCACTGGACTGGCTGGTGTGAGAATTTATTCTCGTTTCTGCTCGCAGTATGAGCAGGGGTAGCTCAGTTGGTCTAGTGACAACACGGACTTTACAACAGATGATTTTGGGTTTCATTCTCTGCAGACGACGGAGGTTTTCTGTTCTCAAAAACATCCACACTAGCTCCATCCTCCACGTAGCCTCCTACCCAGCGCGTACTGGGAGCAGAGCGGCCGGAGTGTAAACCTGAACACTCATATCTATATTGAGCCGAGGTTAAGGATGCGTGGCGTTATACCTCCATTCCCCCTCCTTACCCAATGACTTACAATGGGACAGATTACACATGCGTACAGTTAACAACTCAACAAAGTTGTTAAGTTCAATAATCTTGCTTGCATATGCATTTATAACAATTCTTCATGCAAATTTAATAATCTCCATTTTATTATTAGGAGGAAAACTTGTAAACTCAATTTTAACCACACCACTTAACATAAAGTGGCCTACCGTACATTTATAGGTTAAATATACTTCGTCATTTTATCTCCTCTCCCCTACTGCCTTCTAGACGACATATTAAACTCTGCCAGTTTTCATTACCGGAGTAACAAGGTGACTCCGTAGACAGTTCCTGTCTCGGCTAACGAAATACTCATTGCTTTTGACAGCAACCTCTGTATCGTATTTGTTTTTTCTCAAACTTTGCTACGAACTGAGAAAATGTGTATAAAGTTGTTGTGTATATATGTGCATTTTTTTTTGAAAATTGCCCATGTGTTATAATTACGACGCAACTACTGGCAATGAAGTGTTTAATATATGTACCTAGATTCATGACGCTATCGTACATCTTAATTATACCGGGAATACGTCACAAGTAGCGTAATCGTAGTGATAAAATTATGAGTTGGAATTCGGTCGTCCGACGTACATAAATCAATTAATTAATGAAATAATTAGAACGGTGCATCTAGTTTATTTTCATTCCCTTTGACGTTATCAGTAATTTATGTTAACGTCTTGTTATTAAGATTAAAATAATGACCATAATTTTCAATTTAATGTTACAGGCGCGTTCATAAAATTGCGAAAAGCGACTGTTAGCATCGTCATGTCTGTCCGTCCGTCCGCATGTAACAACTCGGCCCTCAGTAGACGGCTTTTCATGAAATTTGATATTTCAGCGTTTCTCGAAAATCTGTTGAGATAATTCAAGTTTCATTACAATCTGACAATAATAACTGGTACTTTATGTGAAGCTCAATATGCATTGTTGATCATATATCGCCCAGTTCTTCTTAGAATGAGAAATGTTTCGGAAAAGATTTGTACAGAAAATAAAATTATAAATTTTATGTTCAGTAAATTTTTTCTTTCGAAAATCGTTTCGTTTATGAGATAATGTCGAAAAATATTGTAGAGCCGAAGGGGCAACACATGATAATAAAACATGGAGCATGCGCATTGCGTGCTGTATACGTAAGGCTACAGAGATGCAGTCTGAATATGTAATACTGCTTTTCCACTGCAAAAACGGTTACACGAACGCGCCTCCGTGTTACCTTGTACGTACGTACATTACCTTTCTTCTTGTTACTTCATGTCGAAATGTAACGCAAGGGGATTAGTTGAATGGCATTTATGGTGTATTCTGTAGCAAGATATATTTATGCTAAATTTAAATTTAAACGGAATAGGACGTAACACCGTAATGGAGAAAATTACACAATGAGAATTTAGTATTTTGTGTTCTGTACTAAACATTGCAAGGGCGATGATCTGAGCGGCGAGGCAAATGTGGCAGACATGTAGTGCTAGAGACGGAGATAAGGGGTGCACACAAAATTTGGTTTTGTTAAACCCGAAAGGAAGATACTTATTTTAAAACTTGGTCGTGATAAGAGAGATAATATTAACATGAAATATTAGAGTACGGCTTGAGGATGGGGACTGGATTCATCTGGCTTATGATCATGTTGAGTTGCGGAATCTTGTGTAAATGATGATGATGAATTTTTGGGTTCCTTAAAGCTGTCTGTTGCCTATGTTAGCTACTTCAGCTTGTCAGAAACGGGTATTCTTTTTGAAGGTAATCGTCTAGAAATCAGTTCTCAGGAAGTACGTGAGAATTAGGATAATTAGTCTATATAAATTATAATTCATGTATTTCCAGTTGCCTCGATCTGCTCTACTGGCAGCGTGAAATGAAATATTTAATGAAACAAAAAAGTAAGTAAAGGAAATGTGATGACAGCTGCAAGTCATACATTTGTGGAAGCTAACATTCACTTAAGTGAAGGCTGTGTTTTATTTCAGGCACAGTGGGCTTTGAATTTCTCCAACGCCACTACTAAATGAAACATTTCGGAAGAGAAAATGAAAGTATTATGTCCGCATAAGGTTATCTGATTGACGTACCTATCACATTGCATGCATATGTGATACGAGCATAAATGGTGTGTGTGTGTGTGTGTGTGTGTATGTATAATATTGCATCTGCAGAGATATGAGAAGTATAAGCCAGTAGTACTTATTAACGACTTGTTAATTGCATATGTTACTAATTGTAATTTGAGACTCGCTTCTGGTTTCTGTGGTTTTGATATCAATTTCTTGGACTTTGTTAAAGTGTGATTTTTTCCTGTTAACAATTTAAGGATTTTTATTAAATCGGTCATCTCTAAGGGTTTAGGTCCATAGACCATTACTTACCCTTCTCACAAGCGCCTATCTGTGTTCTGTGTTCTGAGACTACATTATCCTTCCTCATTTGTTGGACTCATTTTAATATTATCCTCTTGTGTGTGCATAGATCTTGAAAGTGGCACCCTTTATTCAGATTTTATGACCAAAATAAGCATGAATGCCCTCTGCGTGCTTTACTCATCCATGTGCCTGGATTTGATCGTGGGTGAAGGGTACCAATTTGTGGTGGTAATGTTGAGATAGTAATGGGCTTGAAAATTGGTCTGCAGTTTTGTGGGAAGATCATAGACAGCGAGTATTCTAGAACACGGTGACTAGGAGACGTCTGGACGTGAGTGAGAGTAACGGGGTTTGGAGGAAATGGCATAATTAAGTTCTTTGTGTAGGTACTCCTCATTGCATATTATCACCTTCATCAAAATTGGGATGGTGTGTGGCACGCAAGAAAAAACAGCGGATGTGTACAGGATTTTGGTGGCAAAACCCAAAGTAAAGAGGTCACCTGGGGGAAGTAGACATGGATGGGAGGGTAATATGAGAATGGACCCTTAAGAAATAGAATGGAAGGGCCTTGAGTTATCTGTTATCAAGGTAGGGACTTGTACAGGATTCTTTTGACATTCCAATGAACCTTCAGGCTATTTAACATTTGGAGAATATATTTTATAGTTGCGGAACTTATGCTTGTGAAGGACCCTTCTACATGGAGATTAGTACTTGAATAATAATAATAACAATAATAAAGGAACTCCAGAAAACAGCCATATTGGGCACTGCACGCATACTTCGGAAAGTACTAATGTAAAAGTACAATAGATTCAACACTGAAACTAAAGATATAAACACCATGAATAGTAACAATAGAATAGCTGCAACACTATTCCCTAGGGATATAGTCTGTCTCAGGAATATAAGTATAAATACCCTGCATAAAGGATATGATGAAGATGATGATAATAATAATAATAATGATTTAAATGGGACTGGAAACAATTTTACAGTAGAGCTAATCGGACCCCTGATTAGTGTCTAATGGTGACGAAACATTCTGTTACTCGCCTCCTTCTGCTTATCAGTAATAGACCATTTGAAACAGGCAGCCAGAATTCAGGCCGCAGATAAGCGGCATTAACGCCTCGCCTGGTACCACAAGACATATCTTGTATCGTGTGGGCCTTAACGTGCACGTTGAGGCTGTATTTTTCGTTACCTTGTATTGATAATTCGATACAAGCCGTGATGATGGAGTCTCGTTTGAAAGTTTGAGTGGCTTTTATTTAAAGCAGCTGACGTAAAACGAGGCTATCGCATCCGCTGTGTGTGTTATGGACAAACAAGTGTGATTCTGACCAAGGAGTGTGGGTGTATTACCGCTCTAGTTCTTAAGCTGCAGTGATGCTAGCGTCGTTCATGGGGCTGCGCTGAAAAGCTGCCGTCACAGATGCGTCCTTCACAGCACGGCAGATAAATAGAGGGTATACTGCACTATGACGCGCATTTCACATACTTAAACCACCTGAAGTACAAGAATTGTCTAAAAATATTTAACGCTTGCTCTTACCTTCAAGACAACACCTCTTGTCTCTGTTAACTAATGTAGGTTGGTTCAAGCCTGAGATTCATCTACATATTACTTTAAAATTATCAGCTTCCCCCTGTCATATTCTTCCGCAAATATTCGATACTCATCCTTTCATTCACTCGTTTTTCACCTATTGAATTCAGCGCCTGTAAATAACGCGCATGAAAACACTTCTGAAAGCAGAGGAAATGCGCTGCCTTCCAATACAAAAGACCAATCTGTAAATCCTGAACAGGGGCGTTATAGCAATTTCAGGATTATACGAAACCTCTAAACACTCTGCGTGGTCAAAATACAGTATTTAATGCTTACACGTAGGTCGGTGGTAGGTGGCCTGCGTGCACCCACAGTTGTGCTTTGAAGGCTTTGGGAAGTTTCGGAAATACAAGTAGGTATCTGCTTGTTGTGAGAATAATGTGTGAGTGCTTGAATGCAATTAATTGGGAAAGCATTTCATCCGACACGTATTTTTTCATTTATGATATATATCCAGACCACATTTCGCCCTTCTGGCTATATTGCTCGTCCGCTGAACTCAGAATAAAACAATACACAGTTGCCGTGTTACTGCGTATATTGTTATTTTGTTCGATGCATTTCGTTGGCCACTTTCTGCTGCTGTTCGAATTTTCCGAGAGACGGGATCCACTTGTTTTAATTTAATCAACTGCTGTTAATAGTGGGTTTCCACTCATACTTAAAGAGTTAGAAATTTTTAGTGCTGTTCACTACAATTGATATATATTTGCTGGACGTTTTTAAAGAAGGCGCTGTAAATGGTTTTCTTGGGCTCCCAGACACGTGTTATGTCTAACAGACACGCTGTGCATTGCACGTGGAAGTTATGCTTGTGAAACTGAAGGCACTGCATACTGAATGCTTTATTTCAGATCGTCTGTAGTTCGAGGATTAGTAATATAAAGTTAATGTTTAACACGCACCGTGAGTGAAAGTCGCTGTTTGTTTTTTCACATCTAGCTAAAGTGGAGGACACTATCCACTGCTTTATCGTTGTCATAGAAAACTTAGTAAACAGCCCTTAAAATCGTTGACTGTATGACCTGCTACACTATCCTGCAAAAAAAAGTGTAAGTTCTCTAATAATGGAAATGCTGTTCAAAAATTATGTTGGAATAAAGTGTAACGTCTGTGGGAATTTATGGTATCAGTAAAGAGCATGGACCGAATAGTACTTGTCCCAATCCAGCACACCATACGTCAAATTTACCATCGCATAATAACACTTATTGGATTATTGTGACGCATTCTGCAGACCGGTACCTGTTACGCTGAGAGTTCACCTTTCAAATGACAGGAAACCAATCTTCTTCGCTAAACAGAACGCCAATGGGATCCACTCCTATATCCGACACTCCATGAAGTTGCCAGTTCACAAACTGTCGTCCAGTTCATTAAGCACACCTTCCTTACACGAATGCACATTGCAACAGCCGATAAGCTGTCTCTGATAACGTGTGAGTGCGTTTGAGGCGATGAGTGTTCTAAGTGTTGGGCGGTAACAGAGCCGACAGGATGTTAACGATATAGATCGTACAAAAATGACCCTGTATAGAAGCATATTTTCATGAAGTTATCTTATTTAGTTCCATCAGATATTGCTTTTGTGCAATATACCCGGACACTCCTATCTTCCGTGGTGTTGTAATTGCTCACATATGAGCGGCTGTGACTTTTGTATTAGCCTCTAGATAATTGGAATTAAAAATACCAACTGAGTTTTCTTTAATAAATTCTCTTGGTTCCATTTTATGTCATGGTATATGTGGTTGTATGTTTCGTACAGTTGTGTTTAATTTTTTTTAAATTATGTATTTTTGTTGTTATGTTTATGTATTCTTATTATTATTTATGTTCTGTTCTGTGTATTCTTTTTCGTTTTGTTGTTCTGTGTACTGTTTATGTGTAAATGTGTACTGTACTACTGCCACCGGGTGTCAACCCAATTGCAGTTAACAAATATATCATATATCAAATTTCATACTCTCGAGATCAATTGTAATGGAATCCAGTCTCTTCGTTTAAAATTTAGAAAAATGGGCAACAGAAGCATAAACTGACTTTCTTTTACCATAATCATATATTTCCTTCATTAATACGGAATTCTGCCTGAAGAATGAAGCGTGGAAATGTAATTCTCATTCATTATGTGCACTGAGTTGTTTTCGCCAGAAGAGGATGTTTGGTTCGGAGTTAGTATTATATTGGTCTAGCAGCCCTGTTCTTGTATCGTTCAGTAACCTTGCCCGTCCGTTTGATGCAGAGATACAATTAATCTATCGCAATGTTACCTACATATTAAAACATGAGAACAGTTTTGTAAGAGTAGAAAATTTTGTTTACTGTTTCCAAAAGGGATTTCTCACTTTTTTTCCCCATTTAAAATTACATTTTTTGTCGGAATGTGCAATTTATTGAGATTTTTTATCCCTTTACCAAGTATAACTATCACCTTCAAGTTTTCCAATTCGTTTTTGTTTCTTCCCACCCACAAGTTTCCCTTCTCTGATGCCAGTTGTCAATCCAACTAAATAAAACTCTTCTTCTTGGAACTTAGCCTTTTAACTTTCTTCTCTCTTTGTCTCCTCTTTTAACTTCTTTATCCCGATACGCCAATGCCCATCTCCATCAGTACTTTCTACCTTCACCTGAATCCGCAAGAGAGGGTGCATCAGAAAGTGATTTACGGTCGATTTTCTCCCCCTTGCATTGCCTCGATGTACTGGCCGTCATTCAACAGTCTGTACGCTACTTGCCCGTGAAGACGTAACCTCTGTCTTTTTGCTCTACTCATTTTAACAGCTCGTTATGTTGCCAAACACTGTAACAGCTGCTACTTTGAGAATGATTTTGAGTTTCTTTACAAGGTTACGTTATTGGTTTTAAAAATCCCAGTTTTGTAACCCACGGCTCACGGTGGAGATAAAGCTGTGCATGTCTGCAGTAAGGTGTGATGAAGTCTTTCTGCATGAGATTTACAGTTCGAATTCTTTGACATGCAATTAACGCCTCATATTCTATGGCATAGAATGGTGTAGCCGTATTATAGTATCCATTTAAATTCGAAGCATGAACTGTTTTATTTAAATAACCAGATCGTACCGCGTTGTAAACAGTTTCTGTAGCTTCGTCATGTCCGTCTGTCCGTCGGTCCGCATGGAACAACTCAGCTTCCAGTAGGCGGATTTTCATGAAATTTGATATTTGTGTATTTTTCGACAAACAGTCGAGAATGTTCAAGTTTCATTAAAATCCGACGAGAAAAGCGGGTACTTTACATTGCGATATATGTACACTTATGACAACTCTCTCAATTCTGCTTAGAATGAGAATGTTTCAGATAGAAGTTGTACAGAAAATAAACACACACATTTTACGTTCTCAGAACTTTCTATTCGAAAATCTTTCCGTTTATGAGGAATGTGGAAAAATACTGTAGAGCCTGGCAGGTCACAGATGACAATATGGAACATGCGAATTGCATGCTGGATACCTAAGGCTACAAACATATTCTCAGAATATGTAATACTTACAGCTTTTCCACTGCAACAATGTTGCACGAACGCGCCTCATTGTTACGTTACACGTACATTGCTTGTATTGTTGAAATTTAAACCTGTATGTTGCATCAAGTAACCCGTAGGCTTTAATAGGTTATTGTACATATCTGAGCTTTGTATTATACTTAAAAGTTAACTTTCATAAACCCACATTTCAATGGCTGCAATGATGAACTCTGCAGGTTCGGAATGTATTTGTGTTATTTAACCAAAATGCAAAGATGCACTCCTCAAGCCGTTCCACGTGCCCAACCAGATGTTTGAATGCGGTTGAGTGTAGGTAGAGTACTTATCCATAAATTTAACATCCATACATCCGTGCATCGCTAATATATTCGCAGAGTTTAACCAAAAGCTGGAACGTTTCACAAATTTATTTATTTCTGTAAGACGCTGTGCATGTTTCAGACGATTTTTCCATCCATCACCAGGAGCTCAAAACTGCACATACAGCGTCAGGTATTTGTCAAACCAACACTGCTACCTGCCGCTAGCCGTCAGACCAATACCTTACGCTGTATGTGCAGTTTTGTGCTCCTGATGATGGACGCAAAAAACCGTCTGAAACATGTACAGCGTCTTAAAGAAATAAATAAATTGTGAAACGTTGCATCTTGTTGGTTGTACTCTGCGAGTTCTGCTTCATACTGCCCTACAGTGTAACATAAAACTTTTTTGTAATATTGTTCTTCAGTTCTAATTTCGTATAAGTCCCTTTTAATCTGGAGATTTGATTCCTGGATCTGGAAAACTGAGTCAAGTTTATATACCAAAACTTAAACATCCTGAATATTTCCTTATGAAGGCTGAAGGCTGAAGTCTGAAGTCTGAACATATTTAAAAGCAAGCAATGGGCAAACTGACCACCAAGTGGTTACTCGGGTTGGGGTTGTTAAATGGGAAGCTAAGCGGGCAGAAGGAAGCGAAAGTTGGAATGAATGTTGTGCATATAAGAGGCAATATATAAACCCAAAGTTAAAAAAGTGGCAATAGAAAGAGTGGATGATGCTGGGAGGCGTTTTGCTGTCTGTCGTGGTCTTATGTGTGGTCTGTGTATTCCACGAAGAGAAAACTTTTGAAGCTTAGCGGCAAATGGAAACAGATGGAGTAAAGAATAAGCTGTGAGCAAGTAAAAGGCATCCTAAAGTAGCTTATAGATTTTTTTTCTCCCTGCATTGCCAGTGTTGTGGAAAGGATATTAGTCCTAAATCGGTCAGAAGCTTATGCTTTCCCAGGCGAGGGAGAAATACATTTCTCTTCGAAAATCGCAGTGACAGCGCGATACGTTTTTTTTTTCTAAGCCTGTGCGAAAGGTGAGAATTTATATTTTGAGCGTGTAGCAGAAATATCACGACCTAGAAGGCACTCTTGTTGTTACTTATAGCGTTAACCCTTTGCTGCTACGAATTCATATACAATTTCCTACTTGCACAAAAGCACACTTTACCAGCATTGCCAAGATCAGTCTGTTGAAGACACCTGATACAATAGTTGATTTGAGACTCATATGGGACCCATAAAAAGTATCCGCAGAGTGTAGGGTTAGAATCTAAAGAAGATGATGCGCAGGGTAGCGGTACTTTGTTTTAAGGGTATTTCCTGTGCCTTTGGCTGCGAAGTGTTGAACGGAGTTTCTGTACGAACTGTTTCAAATGTTGCAGAAAATAATTGCGTATGTGATCATATTATAACTGGGCCTGTATGTAATTAGTTTGCTACTGCAGTTTCTTTCGATGTACGTAGTTAACATTCCTGCTGTGTGTTATGGCGTATTCAGTATAGCGACTAGACTATAGGATGGACGGTCCGGGTTCGAAAACCGGCAAGGAAGAGAGGTGCTCTCTTCTTCAAACTGTCCAGCCTGCTGTTGGACCCACTCACTGGGTACCGGTGTCCTTTCCATGGCTAAAACGGCCGGAATGTGAAGTTCACCACCTACCTCCATCTAGTACAGGTAAAGATAAAGGTAAGTTTTCTCTGTAACGTGACTTGAAGGCACAGAAGGGAAGTGTAGGTACAGCTGTACCCATTCTGAACCTCTGCGCTAGATGGGGGTGGGCCTTCAGCACCGCGCCCCGGCCGCTTTACCCCGGGGAAGGAGCCTCGGTACACATTGTAGAGGAGGCTGTGTGTGCAAACGGGCCGGTCTGGACGGGTATGTAGAGGAGATCTTTTGCCCCTTTCGGGGTTCGAACCGCGGGCCGTCGATCTTGTAGTAATTCCCTATACCGACTACGCTATCCGGCCCCCCAACTGTGCCTAATGTCGAGGTTAAGAATGAGTGGAGATAACCTCTACACCCCTTCTATGCGCTTCTGGCAGGGTAGCGAATACTGTACCTTTCACTTTGCTCTGTACTAATGCGTGCGCGTATTTCGAATGTCCTCCACGAAGACAGATGTGCCGACTGCGATTTAAATTGTTCTTGGTTTCATCTCAGCTTCACACAAATTTTAGGGCTATACCTGCTGTCACGACTGCTTGCTTCTGCGTTATCAAAGTGCAGCGACTGTAGTCACACCCTGCTCTACGGCAAGCTTGTTAATTAGCGCGTGACAAGTTTTAAACACCGAGATCCTCGCCTCGAGCAATAACGCTTCGGACGTGCATTACGGAAGTGGCCGTTTCGACTGTTACCCCAATTACGTTGACGGGTGATTGTATCACTTCCATCCAATCACTCCGCACGAATTCTGGGAAAATATATTGAAAGGTACCAAGGCCGCTTTCTCCTCAGTTCTTCCAAGCTTCCCGAGCGCAATTCCCTTGTCCCACGTGACATCAAATAATCGCTGTGTTGAACATGCTGACGCTGATAACGTACCATGCAGCATTTTTAGGTGCCTTCGCAAAATTGCGAAAAACTGTATTTAAATACAACTTGGATTCTAAGAATTTTAAACACAACAACAATTTAATCACATGTGAACATTTTAATAGATGATTTGCTGCATATGTCATTGAAGACTCCCTGAAGATGACCAGTCAGGCAGGCCGAAACATGTCGGAGAATTAACTAATAATAATGTAGTGTTGTGCAACAATTTGGTATTGAAATTGTGCAACAAAAACATCACTTTTGTTAGAAGGTTCCAAGGCTTCGCCCGTTTTGTCTTTGTCTTAAGAGTTACTTTAAAGATGAAGATGGAGCAGCGAAGTTAAAGGTCACCCCGTCACATGTCACGAGTGGTACACGTGTTCCCCCACGTGTGCCACTCATGGCATGGAGTTATGACTGTTTGTGGTTAATCTTTTGCGTTAGATGAGGTGAAGGATCAGGACAACGCTCCGACCGCATTCGCCAGAGTAAGGGCCCCGTAAGAAACTTTATAGGAAGCAGTGTGGGCCTCGATGCCGGTCTGGATCTATTTGTAGAAGAGAAAATTTCGTGCTCACACCGGGGTTCTTACCCCGAACAATCAAGCCCATAGCGAGTCACTATACCGACTGCGCTGTTTCGGTCCCCTTATGTGGTGATATAATGCTGAAAAGGAATACCGAATTACTCGAAGAAATTCTACTTCAATGACACTTCGTCCAACACAATTCTAATTTTTATTCTTCGGGCTCGAAGCCCGGCTGGCTGGTGTGGGGAAACCGGCTTTAAAGACAGAAGTTCAATTAAATGATATATAAATACTCAGTTCGTACTTCACAGAAAACATTTACAGTCTCCAGTTCAAGAATATTTAGTTCATGTTGTGTAGCTAAATAAAACCTCTTCGTTTTGACGATTGTTCAAAATACACAAATACGCTCACAATCCAAGCGTCTAAATTCCGCATGTGAAACATAGTGGTACGTATAATAACCAGGGAGCTTTAAGAAGATTGAACTCGCATATGACTCTAAGAGCTGACCGGTACATCGAACGCTGATTTTGACTTCATACGTAGTATCTCTAGATGAGATATACCAGGTAGGTAACATATCCTGCCATACCTATTTCTATTTTTGCCGCGAGTAATCGCGCTTCCATTTCACATATAATTCCCCCCTTTTCTTTCTTTACCTACGTCTTCCTTAATTTTTCTTTCTACCACCTCCTCTTGATGTACGTAATAAATTAAATCGCTTGGAGTCTTGCGATACCTTTTGTCACAGAAATGAACATATCCAATGGGGAGCACCGAACACCTTTTCCCTTGTGACCCGAACTCTTATGCGAGGCACGAAAAGAGCAACTTTGCTGCAACTTTCTTTGTAAGTCTGTTCGTCTGTACTTATGTTGGCCAGTCCGTATTCCAAGCCAGGCATAGTTCTTAATCTGATTACCGTAAAGCGTACTGGTCGACAGCTGTCTGAACTCCACAGAATACTATAAGCTGTTTGTAAAGCCAAATACAAGGTGAAAAGTTGGACTGGATAATGTTTGTGCAGCTATGAGCCTGCGTTAAGGGAATAGTACGTGGGTGTTTCAGAAAGTAAGGTTCCCTATTTTTTTGCCACCAAAATACTTCACATAATAAGATGCCTCTTTCCACAATTATTACTTACTTCATTCACGATTTTTTCACGTAGTCACCTT
>Ga0123355_10012573_pt1 | contig 13120 bp, 9 predicted proteins | sample TergutEmb28metaG_3_FD_89872 | JGI IMG/M metagenome (GOLD analysis project Ga0123355, IMG submission 89872) | Embiratermes neotenicus P1 segment gut microbial communities from Petit-Saut dam, French Guiana - Emb289 P1 | ecosystem: Host-associated > Arthropoda: Insects > Digestive system > Gut ... | reverse complement strand
TTTTTCTTTTTTTTTTTTTTTTTGGGGGGGGGGGGGGGGGGGGGGGGGGTTGAAACCACAACACCCCCCTCGGTATGCCACTGTACTGAAACTTTTCTTGAACTGAAATATCTCTAATTTATTTGCAACAGTGCAGATTATTTAATTGTTCCATCACCTTTGGTTCATAATTTATAAAAGTTTATAGGCAAACACACGCAACAATTTAAAGGGCTGTCTAATATAAACACCATTCCGTGGGCACGAAAACTAAATTAAATGCCGTACTGCGTTCGTCGGATAAAGGTTTAGTAGCTCCCTACTAATTTCAATTGCTGCAGTCCTTGAATACTAATGAGAGAGACAAGAGGTACAAATTTCGTTACAACCTCCATGAAATGGTTGCTAATTATTATTGGCATACAGTACTGCAACCATATTTGAATGTTTGCAGTACGATCAATCACCACAACATCTGTATATGGGGGTCTGAAAACCCACATGACTTCATACAGCATGAACATGATAATCAAAAACTTAACACCATCTGTGCAATATCTGTGGAAAAAAATGTATGGCCCATTCTTTGTTCTTGAATATACCATGACAGGTGTAGCCTATCATGATAAGTTGGCAAGTGGCTGCTACCCCAGCTAGTATAAGACAGGAATTTCAAGTTCATTTTACAGCTGGATGGGGCTCTGTACACTTTAATCTATAGTCATGGTAGTTTCTGAATTAGTACTCTCAACACTGTTGGATTAGCCAACCTATGGACAGAGACCTGACTTTGCTGCAGTGGCCACCAGTGTCACCCAACCTCACTCCCATTAATTTCTTCTCTGGGTTTGTGAAATATTCTGGTATGTGCCACTGTTACGCAGAGACATGGAGCAGTTGCAAGAATATATCACCATCACTGCTGCCCAAACTGTTTGGGAGATGCTGCAAAATGTGTGGGCAGAGATGGGATATGTGGTTTATGTATGTAGGGTCACCCACGATGCACTAATTGAAGAACTATGACATAGTACCGAAATTTGAACAATGCTGCTACATTTCTGATACAATTTTGATGTTGTATTGTATAGAGCAGTATGAAAATAAATAATTACAGCTGCAAAAGTCATTTGGACTGACTTTCTATTCAACAGTCAACACTGGTCCTGTGAAGACATGCAAAGATTACTGAAGTCTCAGCTACAACTCTTACTTTACTAACCCTTTCAATTTCGTTGCTTTAAAGGTAACTGAACAAAAGTGAGCAATAGTGCCAGAGTTTTTACAGTATACCTAGATTCCCTAAATTCTTATTTTCAGTGGACAATGAACGAGAAAGCAACTTAACTGGAAAGAAAAGAAGTGGTTAAGGGTTTTAAAATCTCTGACACAAACACACACACACATGTGCATGCACACAGCATTAGTGTTGTGGTGGTGGTAATGGTAATAAAAATATTAGAAACAGCAGTAGCACTAGCATTTATGGGTAATTCTGCAAAAGGATATCTCTTTGGCTGGAAAATTTATTTCTTTTGGGAAACTCAATAAGAGGAATATCCAGATCCATGTACTTTGTATTTTCTGTACAGACCCTGGAGCAAGAGAGAGTGATGTACAAGGAGAAGAATGAGAACTTAGAACATGAATTCAAAGTCATGCATGAGCAACTGACCTCTGAAATCAAACTTCTCAGTGAGTAACCTCTGCAATACAGTGTCTGAAATAAGTAAATTTAGTTTGGTTATATTTTTCAGTGATTGTGCCAGGTGAGAAGTAGACTGGAGATGAAGGAATTTGTATTTGATATGAAGGATGGTGGGGTGTATTGTACGTTGCTATAAATGGCTGAGTGTGGGCAGTCCCCTGCCTTTTTGGTTCAGAAGTAACAGAAAAGTCAGAATGGAATATTGTTTTAGGGTTTTAAAATATTGAGCATGGAATGTTCGAAATTATGGACTGTTTCCAGGTACATATGGAATAAACTGGTGAGTGAATGAGTGTGTGAGTGAGTAAGTAAGTCAGTAGGGATGTATGTATGTATTTAAATGAGTATGTACATAAGTAAGTATGTATGTAGGTAAGTATGTACATAAGTAAGTACATAAATAAGCAAATAAATAAGTCCCAGAACTGTTGTTTTTATATAACTGTTTTTAAATGATACATCTGATATATTTATCATGGAATAGAGTATAGTGTACTGCTTTCTAATCTACAGCTGGTAAGCTTAATGCACTGGAGGAATTTCGTATTCAGCGTGATGACCTAATGAAGAAATTTAAGATACAAGAACAACAGATGGGAGATCAAGAATTAAGACATAAACAGACACTGTATGAAGCGGAGAGGAAGTTCATTACTGGGAAAGACAAGTATGTGCATGAGTTGCAAAAGTAATTTGTATTCAGTCTTGTGTCATTGATCTGTTTTATCTATTGTGTGCTGTTGTCTATTATTCATAACAATTTAATATTATAACATGTAGTGGTCCATTTCATTTATATGATTATTGTCAGCCTACCAGAAGATTCATAGATCAGAAATGTGATACAGTTCGGTTTAATTCTGTTTCTTATGCTACAGGCTTAAGAAAGAAATGGATGCAAGGCTTCTTAAGTTGTCCATGGATTTTCAAGATGCTACACATATTCGTGTAGCTGCAACCACACACCGCACAATAAGAGAGAATATTGCTATTAACAATGAGGTAATTTTTGCATCTAGCCTAAGAAATAAAGATGGTTTTGAAACTATTGTGAGCTATGGTGGGCACCCCCATTAAATGTTTGTTGATTCATGGATTTTCTGTATTTAGCAATGACTTTGTATGGTCAAAATCCCATGATATATTTGATCAGTCCTTTGGCAGTGCTTATCAGAATTTCTGTTCAGGTTAACCCCCAGGATTAAAGTAACTCTAGATTCATTAAACAACCATCTAGCAATAGTTATGATTTTTAGTGTGAGAAGCCTTACTCGCATGCTGTGTGCATCCATGTAGGACAACATATGGGTGCCTTGAATATTTTTATCTAATTTAATTGTAACGTGTTTAGTGTATAATGTACTGGTATGTAATAGTGTATTTTTCAGCAGGTTTACAAAGCAAGTTATCACAATTATTATTTATACAGCATGTTATATTCTTAGTTAGAGAAGATGCTGGAGACACAGAGGAATCTAAGAAAGGAAAATGAAATGATGAAAAAGAGAGACAGGGAGTTGAAACTTGAAGTCCGGTTGCGTGAAGAGGAAAGGGATATTATACTTGCTAAGAACGTGGCACAATGTGAGGTAAATATTGTAGAATTGTAGTTTAATTCACACTGCTTAATACTGCACCATTAAATGAGAAGTGATTTTTTTCTAGTGAATGCAGCAACAATGTGTCCATTAACGTATACAGGCAATTGGAGAAGACTGCAGTCGTAAATTCTTCATTACAGCCATTCCTCCTGTGGAATTGTGTTTTATTATATATTATGCATCCTTCTTGACAAATTTATATCGGATATGTCAATATAATCTGTATACATACACAGAAGGGTGTAGATGGGTGGGTGGGGGGGTGGGGGTGCTGGCAAACAGTGTGGCTGCACCAGGTACCAGATTCCAAGGGACAACAAAGTGGGCAGCAAAATGAATGCTTTAAATTAAAAAAAAGAAAAGATTTTCTGTGCACTATAGTTTTTAAAAAATTGAAAACATAAACGGGCAATTCAATAAACAATCATGAGTTTTTAAAAGTTCATAGTTTCTGTTAGAGGTGACCACACTTGCCCCAGCTGTCAAAAAACCTAGCTATGCCACTATATACACATGTTTATATGAATATCATACTTGTCACTACAGTATTATGTACATTGAATATAACACGTTAACAAATTTAATTGATTTCCCAAGTTACTAATTGTATTATAGTACCTCATTATTCACTTTATTTAGATGGAATACTAGTGAAATTTTGTACCACACAGGAATGTACAGAAGTCTGCTGCCTCTGTCAGTTTCCATTTCTTTAAAACAGGGCCTCATTTTGCATACATTTTCCATGTTAAAACTGCATAAGACAAATATTCTTCTACTGAGTGTAAAGTCTGCTGCAATAAAAACTATTTTAGTTTCCTTCTGAAAAACTGTATATTCTTTAATTGTTGTGTAGACCCTATTATTATTGTCAAATAAAATTGTGTTTTGAGGCAGTGTTTGTTTGAGCAAAAAATGCTTGACTCTTTCAAAAATTAATTTTTTTCTGCCTGTGGTCCCTTTTTGCATTCACATTGTCTTTGTAGTACTCCCCATGGGCATAACTTGTGGTGTGCAAGGGGGCAAATACTTCTCCAAAATTTTTTCTTTCTTTCTAACTTGATGCCTTTGTAAATTAAAGTTTCTCAGCCTGATGGTCAATTTTGTGTCTATAGTGTTGTGCCTATTGTTGTCATCATCCTAATCCAAAAAAGGAAAGTTATGTAATTTTCTTGTGACAAATACATTTACCATTTTATGTAAATAGTATGGAGTTGTATGAGTGTCACTGTGATTTATCCTCCAACAAGCACTAATAATATGACATGATTTTTGATTCAGCTGATCAGCCATATGTCTACAGAATATGATGATATGGAAAGGAATATTGAAAAACTGAAGATTTCTGCACAACTTGCTGTAGAACTGCAGCAAGAAGTGGAAGAGACCAAGAAGCTTCTGGACAAAGCAGTGAAGCAGATTGCCATTGTAGAAGAGAAATTGCAGGCAACAGTATATGAGAGGAATCGATCAGTTTCTAAGTTATTGGAATCAAATGTACAGACCTACAATCTACAAAAAACTCTCCATGCTGCTGTTCAATCTGTCAAGGAAGCTTTAGAGGTGAAATATTTATTATGCTAATTGTTAACAACTCACAAATTTGTATGTCCCAAGTGTCTCTGCAGGAAGACATTCTCAGTGTATGTGGTGTGTTCATGCTTATAATTTTCTGCCTTTTCTTCCTATTCTTATCTATTCCATGTTAAACACCAGTAGAGAATATTAGACATAGCATCTAAATAATGATGTCAGATTGGGATCAAAAGACTCATAGAAAAGGGCCCATTATACATTTTATTACTGGAGTAGCTGAGTGTACAAGAAATTATGTATAATTTACTGCAGTGTTTCTATTAAATAGCTTGTGACTGATGTAAATACTGCCTGTAGTTCCTTTCACCTAAAATGTATGTAAGGGCTGTAAGGAAAGGATACAGATTTGGTGTTCATATATTACCAATTAGCTGTGAACCATCTGCAGTGCAGTGGTGTTGCAAGCATTGATGATTAGTTCACATTTTCATTTGACATATATTTGCAGGTTTCGTTTGGTTTCCAAAATAAACAGTGATTATTTTCTTGCAGTTTTTCAGACTGATAACTGCTGGTAATGTGGAAAGGGTCTGTATATTTGGAGACAGGACTGGGAATGGAAGTAGTCATATGCAGACACTTTCTACCTAGTTGCAGAGATTTTTTCTTTTAAGAAGATACTTCAAGTGTTTAAAGCCATGCCAACAATGAGACCTGAACAGTGTTGCAATTTTTTTGAGCCTGCATTGTAATTGTTCCCTTTGTTATATGTGTTCACAGAATAGGGATTTCAGTGGATGGTTGAGCATGTGCATAGTTGCAAACAGCAATTCCCACCACTGTTTGGAGTTAGAAACAAATTTTAAAATATAATGGAGGGGATGTTTATACTCTACAGGGATAAACGAACTGTAGAGAAACAAGGATTGAGAATTGAATGTATTCAAACGGTTAAATTATTTTATTCACTCTTACAAGTTAGTTAATTTGGAATGAACAAAGCTTGTGTTGCAAGAAACAGTTTACCATTATGTTATGAGTGAATGCAGAAAAAATGGGCACTGTCAAACCCTGATATGGCACCACCTTTCACCGCTGTTTGTGACAGTATGTCAAAGGTGATGGTAAATCAATATACTATTAACTTTTTATACTCATAAAATTTACCTAAATGACAGGAGGATGTTAACTACTGAATAAGAGTACATTAGAACATTTAATAGAGTGCTAGAGTACAGTACTCGCATATCATCTTCATTCTATTCGTATAACATATTAATCATCTTTATCATTGCACCGTGCATTTTGTAGTTTATTTAAGTAACACACCAACAAATGCACGTATATAATCTTTAATAATCTAAAATTTACATTAAAACACTTAAAATGCTCCTACATGTTTCGATCATATGATCATCCTCAGGGAGCATACTTTGTTCCTTGCTAAAGTTACAGTTTAAAGCACTCAGTGATTTACTTCATTAATATTAATTTGATGCTGTGGCAACATGTCACGTGTTATGTGTGAGTCATACGCTGTTCAACTGAGACTGGCTGTCGATGTGCTTGTTGTGCCATATAGCGTGAGACTCACGCTATACGGCACAACAAGCACACCGACAGCCGGAGTTGAAAATTCTGATGTGACTTGAGTTGGGATGCTCAGACAAAGAGAGAAGTACATTGTTCTTTGTCTCAGTTTATGTTTCTTTGTGTCCCAAAGTACTGTGTCAGTGTGCAACTGATAACTGATTGTTTGATGATATCCCTGAGGATTTGAGAGGAAAGTTACATAGTAAAATTATTACAAGCATATTGACAGTTTTCAAGCCATTTTACAGGGGTGCTGATAAGTCCTTAGCCCAACCAGGAAGGAAACAAGCTAATATTTCTGTCAGAATGGCGTGAATTTCCTTCGATGCCTTGCCTTGCAGGAAATAAAACTTGATGACAGCTTGCATCTCAATGTTGTTGAAATTGCATGCGTCCCTGACATGCTTCTGAGCTTGTTTCCTTCCTGGTCGGGCTAAGGACTTATCAGCACCCCGGGTAATAATTTCAGATGTTCACTTAAAAATAAAAGAGAATTAGCAATCCATAAAAGCTACTTTTAACAACACACAGCACAGCTGTAAAAGTACATTTTTACTGCTCTACTGTATGGTGTACCTTCTTAAAGAATGTGCAGGACCACCTAAATTGTGTTCATTGTTATTTATTTTTCCTAACAATGCTTATGTTTGGTGACTTTGTGCTATATCAAATATTTTAAATGCTTATAGGCACATTTGTTTCACCAGATACTTTGGCAGATGGACGGCCAGAGTGTTGTGGCTATACCACGGTTTTCCACAGGTTTAATGTCGTAAGGAATTTCTGTTTACAGACATCATGAATGCTAAGTGAGTGTGGTGCTGTGTAGGGAGGTGCTGTACCAGGGGTTGACTGTTTGTGAAAAAACAACAAGTCAGTAAAATGTGAGATGTGAATAGTTTGTAAAATTAAGTATAATTAAACTGTTCCTTTTACTTATAGGTTCAGACACAACCTACTTCTGATGATGCTTTTAACTTAAGTCGCAGAGAGAACCTCCTTAACAACTTATTACAGCTACTCAACACAGCTGACCTCTCAGACTTCGAGAAACAAGAGGAAAAGTATGTTTGATTAATTACAGAGAGGCTACAGGCTACATTTAAGAATGTTACATGTTACTCCTCCCATACATGATGTACATACAGGGGCTTAGTGGGGTGGGGGGTGCCTCAGCAGAATCCAGAAAGCAGAAAATTTGATTTTCTGCACTCAGCAAGTTTTAAATTTTGGATCTAAATAAAAAGAAATTTAATAAATAATTGTGACATCTTGAAATTTCAAGACCATCGTGATTACTTGCCCCAGGCAGTAAAACGCCAAGTTACGCCTCTGCGTAGATACATTTTTTAACCATACAATAATTGGTCTTGAGGTTTTTGGTTAAAGATATGTTCTGTGGCATGATGAGTTTGACAGCTGATGTTTACTTTCCTTTAATACTTGAACAGTTTGGTGGATTTTCTTTGTATTTGATTTTTAGTTCTTTACATCCTACATTTACACTTCCAAATTTATGAATCTGGTAACTCTGTACGAATAATTATTCTGAAAAATATGTCCCAAATATCATGTAGTGAATGTCACAGATTTTGTGCATTGTACAGGAAGTATGTTGGAGACTGCAGCATACTGGATACACACTACACAACCTATCTTAAATCCACTCTGCATATCGAGTGAAATAAAGCTTCTGGAAAATAGATGTATATATTTTGGAAAATGCGGGCAGTATGTCTGCTCATGTCCCTGAGTATATGAAAACATGACGTGGCTTGCTTAAGTTACTCTGCTCACATGCTGTTTCTCTTACCAGCACTGGAAAGTGACGTGGGCACTCAGGCAAGTGTTCCATGTCATAGACAGTGGGCAGGCAGTGCATGTGAGAAGTCTATGCTGTTGGAACAATAACTGTACATTTGCAGCACTTCTGTGAAGTATGAATCATGGAATAAATTTCACAGAACATTTTGTAAAAAAGGCCTGTGGTAACAGGCCACGTAAAAGGAACAGTGTGCCGAATATTGGGTAACTTTCAAGTGGCAGATTCAGCGCTGGGCAAACAGGCAACACAATATATATATATATATATATATATTTTTTTTTTTTTCTGAAGAGAAATGGATGGTATTGGTGCTTGAATGGAAACAGGTGCAAGGAAGTCATTGCAGTGTTTGTTCACAGGGGAGTGACACAGTGCTTAGCTCTTTGTTGTAGACTGGGAAGTTAGGAGCCAATATTGTAGGTTTCAAGAATCAGGAACTAGTGGTTCTCTTGATCCAGCACTTGTGTATTTCTTAGATGAGGCATGGTTTACATTAAAAGGGAATGTGAACAACCAATGTAACAGATACTGGTGTTTATAAAATCCCTATTTAGTTTGTGAAGGGGTTTTTTATGGCATCAGAGTCATAGTCTGGTGTGCTGTGAATGCACACAAAATTGTATTGTCCATATTTTTTAAAGCAATAATGAACGCCCACAGATACAGTCACTCAATTCTCACACTATTCTTTAGATAATGAAAGAATAAGAAAAGGTGTGTGCTTACTTCTTGTAGGAAAATTCCATGGCTCATATGAAAACTTCTCAGTGGCTGCCTTACAAGACATATTCATTGAATGGCTGATAACTGATGCAATGTGATTTTTTTTTAATGGTGTGACTATTGTTTGTGGGTGACCCTGAAATATAGAGTTCATGTGGATAGTCCACCTTCTTTGCAAGAATTGAGAGATAATGTCTGAAGAGAAATGGCTAGTATGCCAAGACAAGCGCTCTATCTTGTATTGAGAAATGTTTTCAGAAGGCATCTGGCATACCCAGGAGCTGTAGGTCACCAATTGAAGACTGATATATGAAGAAAGGTAAATTGAATTGCAGGGGAAATATGGACTATAATTCCTGGTGGATGCAGGCTTCCTAAGTAATAAAGCTCCCATGACAGCAGCAATTCTCAGGGACATGATTAGTTGTGCACTGTGTTGTTTATATGGGACCACGTTTGTTTAGAGGGATTGAATTTAATTAAAATAGTGATATAACCTCCGTGTTGATTACACCATTCGTTTTGCAATACATTCATCCTTTCAAAGTACTTTTCCAAAAAATGACCCACTCTGAAAAAAATACTGTAGTTTTGTGAACTTCTGTAAAAAGGCATGTGCAAAAATTTGCAACATGTGTACTTTACTGAATGGTTTCACTTTGTCTGTACTTTGGACCCATAACTGTGATTTGATCACAGCTGAGTTGACAGCTATTTCAAGAGTAGCAGCCCATGAAATCTGTAATCTGTTATTAATTCTGGACAAATTGTAGATAAATCAAAGCAGGTGATCTAATGAACACAGTCTGTAACATTTAATCCTGTTTGTTCAGGTTGGTGTCACTGAAGGATCCCTCAGCAGTATATGAAACTGGAGATTTGGGTCTTGCACCTAGGTGCTCATCAGAATCACATGTTGAATCACATCATGCAGCTGGATCAAACATATCAAAGGAATGATTAAAGGAATGTGTGGAGGGCTGTCATCACTCACAAAATATTCAATGTTGATATCTCATTGTGCTGTGTGACAAGTTTTTCAGTAAAATACATCAAGTTCTTTCGTGTTGGCACAACAGTAACCTTTATTAGATTAAAATCATTTATGATTTTGGTTACTTACTACATGTTTCAAACTTTCTTGTCATTATTTGATAAGAACTTTCTATCAGCAATCAAAAGCAGACAGTACTTTTCATGCCAATTATTATTACTAATTTTGAACGCTAATTGTTTATATATGTTTGGTTATATTTGGAGGTTATGGTTTTGTTTTCATCAGAACCTATTTATTAATATTTGATTAATGATAGACATTTCAAATTTCACTCAATTTTTCTTTTGAAGTCTTGATAATACTTTAACTATTTCCCATCACTGAATTTTTTGGCACATTCACAAAGACATAAAAAGTGCCTAACATGATAGGCAGTGTACGTATAGTGTAAAAATGTGGTGTGTTGGTAACGTTATTCTCCTTGATGCATTTATCAATCAAGTTGTTTGGCTTGAATAAAGATCTGAACATGCCACAATATTATGTGGTATCAGCCTCTAACAGAAATGAATACCAGGAGTATTTCCTGGGGGTAAAGGCGGGCGGTGCGTAAGGCTGATAACCTACCACCATCCTGTGCCATTGTCACAAAATCTGGGAACCTTAGCTTCCTGGAACACTCTGGGCCACTCCAGGCCTGTAACGGTGTAATGGATGTTACAGTTTTGGGTTTTTTCTGTAAAGTTAGATACTGTTTAAATTTTATTAACTTCTATGTAACAGAAGCAAATAGTCACTCGCTGTTACCGGGTCAGCAAATACCACTTCGTTCAATACGCTTTAGGTGTATCGACCCCCAGCGGTGAAGTGATAGTTCGCTGTACTAGAAAGAATGTTTATTTAGCATCTTGCTCGTATATAACTGAGAAATTAACGATGATTCAGCTCTCTCTCGAAGTCTGAACATTTACTGGTTTGCTACGTATCTTCGACACTACATATTGAAGGCGGTACATTATTAAAGTGATTTTATTGTGTTGGCCATGCTGTACTGTTTCCTGTTACTAAAAGGTAAGTTATGCTGACTGAAATTAATAAATTAGAAACTTTAAATTTACGTTGTTTGAGTAGAGCGGAAACCTTGAAACTAATTTGGTAATTAAATTGGAAATTCTAAATTTGTACATTAGGCAAATTTACTTATACAGGCAAGATATTTTTTTTACATTTACACTTTGAAATTTTTAAGATACTATTTGTGCCTGTAGTGATTTATTAGACAGAGTAGAATACAGATTTATTTTTATAATTGTGGTTGATTTATTTGTGGAATTGATTAAGTGATTGTTTTATTTAACTTTCAATTAGCTAAATTAGCTAAATTTTGTGTATGTCAGAAACCTTCTGACTGGTGGCAGTTACTACCAATGTGTTTAATATAAAGCAGTGCTAATTAGTTCACTACCCACATCCAGTGATACTGAGAGGAAAACGTTAGTAAAATCTAGTAGTTCTAATCAGTATATCAGAGTACCGATTTTGATAGGACGAACAACCTCCAAAACAGTACTACAACGGGACTGCTTTACCCTTTACATATATTTCCCATATTAAGTGCTTCGTCACAATGAACAGCAATTATTTTCCCTACTCTAAAATGGGGGAAAGAGTGGTTAGAATGTAGTTATGTACACAGGTAAAGTGACATTCACTCAGGCAATTTTTGTGATGGTCACAACTGCTCAACAGCTGTGCATGTGTATCCAAGTCAGAAGGAAGCTATAGAAAATTCAAAAAAGGATTAATTTATGCCATCACATAAAGTGTTGCTTTCCCTTTACTGATTTCTATGCAACTCCAACCTTAGGAACTATGTTACATGAGATAAACAGTCCTAAATTTCACCTAAATCAGTTAAATATATATTTTGTAGGCAGAAATACTTTTAAATCCATAGGTAAATTATGACTTTTACTGTCCATATTTTCATGAAATTCATGTTTCTGTAATTGCACTTTTTGTAGATCCTGACATTTTGCCTGAATTGGTCAAGAAATGTGACATATATGGGTACACATTTATTTATGTCCCCAGATAAAATTTGGTGTTTATTTCACCAAGTGCCGTGAACCTTGTTATAACTGTGCTGCAATACTTGCAGACCTCCAGCCCTGAATTGCATTTAAATTGTTGAAAAGATATGAAAAATACAGGTTGATTTATGCCAATAGGTATTTTTTTACTGCATGGATTTTCATGAAACTTGAAATTGACAAACAGCATTTAAGTGCAGATCTCAGTACCAAATGTGGCCTGAATCAGTCCAGAAATGCAGAAATTTATTTATGCCCTTAAAAAAAATATGGATGTTGAGGAAATGATCTTAATGACACTCATAATTTTTAAATGGTGTTGTGTGAATCTCCAATAAGGAGTTCCATAAAAATCAATCAAGAACTGTGGAACTTATGTGTAGCTATTCACTTACACCCCTAAGTAAAACACGGTTTCCACTACGTGGATTTCCATCAAGCCCATGACTACTTAACACCATTACATTTTATTCTTCAGTACAGAATATATAACAGTGGTTCCCAACTTTTTTTTTGCTTGCATACCCCTTAGCAGTCTGTATCCATAAATTGTACCCTTCATATTAGCGAAGTGTTTGTAATTAATCTAGTTGTCTCCACCATTCGCTAAAATAACAAAGCGTGGGAACAGGGTTTTACTCAAGGTTAAATAAAGAAGAAAACTCACTGTGCCACTCGTCATAATGTTCAATTATTTTCACAATTTTTTACTTGTATCTTGTCTTACACTGTTGATGTATGTGACTTTTTCAGCAATTCAGTTTTTTTTTTTTGCATACTCCTAAATGTCCTGCTTTGTACCCCTGGGGTACACACACCCAGGGGTATGAACCAGGAATCACTGATACATAACATAGATTGGAGAAGAAATGTGTAAATTACAGGTAGAAATTCTTTTAGGCTCTTAAATAAAGTGTGGCTTAAAGTGGAAGTTTCCAAACAACTCACAACTTCTGAACACCAATATGGGTAGACCTCCAGTATCAAATGTCATGTAATTGAGTCAAGAAATATGGAAATTATCAGTACTAAATATTTGAAAGCCTAGAGTAAAGTGGCAGTCAT
>Ga0123355_10012572_pt1 | contig 13121 bp, 10 predicted proteins | sample TergutEmb28metaG_3_FD_89872 | JGI IMG/M metagenome (GOLD analysis project Ga0123355, IMG submission 89872) | Embiratermes neotenicus P1 segment gut microbial communities from Petit-Saut dam, French Guiana - Emb289 P1 | ecosystem: Host-associated > Arthropoda: Insects > Digestive system > Gut ... | reverse complement strand
GGGGAGTCCTGGGGGGGTCCGGGGGGGGAATTCCCCAGAATTTAAGACAAAAAGGAAAAGAAAAGGGTAAGGGTGGGAGGCCCACCCCCCGGGCCCCATTTTCCCCCCCCCCCCCCGCTCGGAAATATTCCTGGTACTCATTTCTGTTAGAGTCTGAGTCAACACCAGAGCTATATTGAGGCCGGAAGGAATATGTCAATGAAAAATTTCGATGACACCATCGGGATTCGAAACCGCGACCTTCCTGCTAAACTTCTTTGCTACAGTGTTTAAAGTTTTCACTTCTGGCATTTGTAAAACAAAACTCATATTGATATATGATATATATGTATACATATATTAATATATGCGTTCATGTCCGTTACTAAAAATTTGCTTTTGACCATTGTTTGTGGCGGTGTGGCTTACTTGCTAGTCACGTGATTAACAGGAAAAAGAAATTGAAAGTTAAATTAAATTAATACGAGAAGATTAGAACGAGAATTAAGAGCCTTCTGTTATATGATGATGTGTCACTGGGTGAGTGGTTTCCGACGTTTCGAAAGAAAGTGGTGTCCTCGAAATGTTGCGAACCGCTCGCCGTGCGTCACAGCGTTATTATATAGAAGCTGACTCCTCAGAACCAAGGTTGTGAGAACCTCAGATCCATAACATTAGAAAGTATGGAACAGGTGGGGCACACAAGGATATCATTCCTGTGAATTTGATCCTATGATGGCCAACAGGCGTCGGCGTTAACCGAAATTATTTTAAGGTTACTCTCTCCAGGGTCATGACGCAAGGCAGTTTGGTACATAGATACGGACGTTTCGGTGAAACCTGCTGTATGCATTTTCTGCTTGCCCCAAAATGATCATTACTGTGCGGGCCGAAAATCCGAGGAAGTTACGATTTTTTAATTCTTTTGCACCGTGCATTTTGATACAATTATGCAACACAAACCAACACTTTTAAAATTAATGTTTCAATTCGATTTTTGACGTCTTCTACATGTTTCGAACCCCATGGGTGCATCATTAGGAAGACAGTGTGTAAATGCAGTTTTTTACGGTATGTTTATTATGCATTGGTGTAAGCAGTCTAGCAGATTGAAGATTTTGTATCGACACTCTTCCACCTGCTAAACTGATTACATAAGTGCACGAAAAACAAACTGCATAAAAACTGCGTGTACACACTGTCTTCCTGATGATGAACCCTTGAGGTTCGAAACTTGTAGAAGATGTCAAAAATTGAATTAAAACTTTCATTTGTAAAGTGTGAACTTCGTTGGTTTATGAGGCATAAATGACTTTTGTGACGTATTGAAAGCAGTGAAAAATAACACAAAATTGTGTAAATACCAGTTATGGTTATTCTTAGCCTCGCCTTATAGACGGAAGCGTTGCAATGGATACGGGCGTCATAAATTTTTCCAAGAACTTCATGCTTTTACTGGAACACTGCTGTTTTCGAGACGTGGATCGTATTTTTTATACCTCTAAATCAAAAACACTTTTTTTTAAGAACAGTATTTATACACTCTCCCCCGTGCTGTAGTTTCAGTTGCGTGACAACGCGTGCTGCAACCAGAGTTCTGCGCACTCTCTCCTTATACTGCTCCAGATTCCACCAAATCAAAATTGCATTATTTTGATATAGTATTCTTACGTTGAGGCCTAGTATACAATAATTTTTCTCTCAACACGAATGCAATTTTGATGGATGAATAATATTTTATAAAGCCTTATATAGCACGAAGCTTGTAATTTTAAGTAAATTAGAAAAAAAATATAACAATAGACGTGATACTATTAAAGGATAGACGTTGCATAAATTGAAACGTTCTTCGATATCATTCATAGCCCTATTTGTGAAGTGTATAATATTGTGTCGTGGTCTGTTATGTAATCCATAGTTTGGCTTCTGAATTATTTAAAACTTTGTCCGGTTTTTCTCCCATATTGCTGTTAGTGGTTAATAATTGTACTTTGCCTGTACCATTGCGTGATTCTCTTACCGTAACTGTTTTCAATCCCCTCGCTGCATTTGTGTGGTTTTATACCTTGAAGACCTCGAAAAGGTCACACGATGATTGTGAAACATTTGTTATGATATGCAGTTAATATTTAAGGCCGCAGTACCCTATCTCAAAGGTCGGGGTTATTACGGTAGGAACTACACACTGCACTCAAGGAAGGTTCCAAAGTTAGTTGCGCCAAGTTTTTTGTTGTCGACCAATACGATCAGGTCGTTATTGAGTAATAAACTTGAAAGAACATGCTGTAGTGTTGCAAGTTTATTCTGTGACAGCATGGACATGCGTTAAAGATCTCTTTCATTAACACAAGTACAACCTTGCACTTTCGTTAGCAAGTACGCATAGAAATTGTACTCTGGTTTGTGAAGCATTCACGAAAGACAATTGTACCATTAGCTTTGCTCTGCTGGTCTACCCTTCTGTCTCTCTACGCATATAAAAAATCATCAACTAATGACGGACTATTCTTATGGAGCTGTGCCTAACTTATACACCGTTATTGTTAAGCAATGAGTGCATTTCCCAATTTATTTAATAATATGTATATAGCGAATACAGTGTTGGTGTCTCAGCTGTTCTGTGTGTGAGGTCCAGCAATGGTGCAGGAAATGGCTGTCGTATGTGGAAGGTGTCTTCATTATTAATGAACTAACTCGGGAACACAGGGAATGCAACCGACTCCATTTGCTTTCATGGATTACGAGAAGGCCTTTGATAAATTTATCAGAAATAAACTCTGGAAAGTTATGGCTGACGAAGGTTTTACATAACATTTGAGAAGAGGGATAGAAAGCTTGTATCTGAGCGGGCAATTTACAATAGCTAACTAACGGACTGCAATAGCAAAAATAATATAAAAGATCAGGAAGTCATAAAATATTACCCAATATTACCCACAGTTTTAATATATATATATATAGGTTTTCCCGAAACGTCTGTGACCAACTATAAAACTACGCGGCGTAATATCCCATTGGAAAGAAGACCACAACTGCAATACGACGAAAGCATAAAATGTCCCCAAAATAGTTACTGACAACGAAGTAAATAAAGAAGTAAAAGAATTTTATTTACTGGGTATAGTGTATCGTATTTATGTACGATACATTATACCCGGTAATGCTGTATGTAATAGGCTGCAGAGGTACCCGTACGAATAAATCGCAAGTAGAAAAACTAAAAAATTTAATCAGCAACAATTTATCTATATTTCTGAAACTTTAAAGCATTTCTGTTTATCGAAGGCTTGTGGTCATATTGCTCTAATTTTCAATAGATCTAACAGCGACGTTTTCAAAGATTAATTCAACTGGCCGGTTCCCCTCTGCGGGTTTGCTCTTTCTGAAAAAAAATGGGTAATGTCAGGAATTTAAAATTCAATCATTTATCTATTATATACTTCTAATTGCAAATCCACAGCTGCAGATTTATATGGAATTTTTGCCTACGCTGAAATGTCGCATGTACGCCTGTCCACTGCTGTAGGCAGATACGCATCCCTGCTGAATGCTCCATAAATTTCTCCACTCTTCTGTACATTAGTTCAAGCGTCGATCTGGCTGTCCGGCTGTCAGCCTGCCTATCTATCTCTATAGGTTACAACAGCTTAAGAGCACATAAACGGATTCTTACGCAGTTTTACAGTGGAGAATTCTACGAAAGATTTTGTAGTCATTTTAATTTTTATTTAGAGCTAACAGTTCCATTTTCCACTTGACATAGCACCCTACAGCCTTTATACGTGCATCATCCCTGCTGTGCTTCCATGCTGTGTGCGCATGCCCAATTCATACCCACCTCGAATGTAGTGCGTGGGTAGGAAACAAGGAAAGTCCAAACTATCTGGAACACCAGATATGCAATGGGGCGAATGCTTCGTAGTTACGCCTTACTTCAGTATCTCTTTTTTTTTTCATTTCAGGAAGAATGATACTGTTAGGCTTAATTTAGAACATGTGATTGGACAAATAACAATTTTTTTAATGAAATGAAGAATTGTAATCAAATATCGCACGAACGTTAAAACGGCCGTGACCTATCTTATGTGATAACGGAGTAACTGGGTGCATCATTTGTGTATCGCATGCTAGTTGGTAAGTGGTGGCCACTCTGCAGACACTTATCATCTGCTAGTGGAATTTTGGTGGCAACATTGCGGAGACTTATCACCTGCTAGTTGCATTGTGGTTCTAACACTGCGGAAACTGTTATAGCCTGCTAGGTGCATTGTGGTGGTAACACTGCAGACTCTTATCACCTGACAGTTGTATTGTGGTGGTAAAACTGCAGACTGTTATCGCCCGCTAGTTGCATGCTGGTGGTAACACTGCAGAGACTGTTATCGCCTGCTAGTTGCATTGTGTTGGTAACACTGCAGACTGTTAAAACATGATAGTTGCACGGTGGTGGTAGCACTGCAGAGACTTATCGCCTGATAGTTGCCTTGTGGTCATAAACTGCAAACCGTTATCGCCCGCTAGTTGTATTGTGGTGGTAACACTCCAGTTATCTCCTTCTATTTGCACTGTGGTGGTAACACTGCGGAGATTGTTATCCCTGTATTTTTCCACATTCGTAGCATGCGTAACCACCTTCTTGGTTAAGACTGTGTTGAAGATGGCCATTTCTTTATCATTTGGAACAGAATTCAAAAGAAAACTTACCACTTTCCCTATAAACGACTGGGACTGGATCCTTCGGAACTGCTCGGTTACGATTACCTCCTGATGATCCCCCGATACCCTTAGACAGTTGGGTGTTTACGTTTATCCTAGTCAAAAATGTTTTGGAGCTATTGTAGATAAAATCAACCAGAGCAACATGAGTATAAAATGTACATTATTTGCTGGGTACATTTTCAAAATCAACCAAAAAGTAGCTACTTTTGAAGTTGTAACTGCTCAGCTCCTGCGGCTGTGCCTCGCAGTTACGGAAAGTTTTTTTTTAATATAAAGTTTTATTGCGCATTCGGTGTATACAAGATGTACCAACATAAATTGCAAAATTGTTCCTGAAACCAGTTTCAATAAATATTTACACTATGGTACAAGTGGAAGTGAGTAATATGTATATTGATATGGGTGTAAATAACGGCAGTGAAAAATGAACAGGAAGAAACACTGCGACTTCTGATAGGCTAATTAAAGCGATATATGTTTCACATGTTTATGTTTATAGCAGTTACGTAAATAAAGGTTCTGGGCGATGGTAAACTGAACCGTCGCCCGACCAAAAGGCAAACACGGCTGCTATTGATGTCTGAAATCATAGCTGAACGTACAAGAAAGGTTAAAAAATGTTGTGGTGTTTCAGAATCCGTTAATTTTCATAGAATGAAGGGAAGAAGTGTGCCTGTTAGCAGACTGGGTGCAGGAAAATCAACAGCTTTATGTGTAACAGCTGAAACGGAATTAGTAAACTACGTAAAGTCTGGAGATCCAATGGTTAAAATGTGTAGAATATGAAATTCACTTTGCTTGTATATTTTTCTTAACGGGTATTAATGATGGTCAACAACTGGAACAGTTAATTACTCGTTTTCCTTAAAGTCTGTTAGAGGGTGTCGGCTTGCCAGCAGCACAAGAGCAATTTGTGACATTTGTAAATGCGACGTCAGATGATGCTCTTGTCAAAATTACACATCTCCTCACGAAACGTCTACTTGTCCTTTCCGAGTTTTCGATGCAATGAACGGTACGATCCGGTATGTCGTTTACTTTTGCTTCGGAGAAATGGAGAGACTGTGAGCAGAAGGGCGAAAAGGCAACGTGATTTTTTGCGGTTTAATATAACAGAATTCTATAGTATCTTTCAGCAATGCTTTTCTTAGCAGTAGAATACTACGGCAAATTAATAATTTCAAATTATTTCCTAGGAATGAAGCAGCTATCAATTTAAATGCTGCCACATTAAGTTAATTGGTGAATATCCCACCCGAATTTACTTCGAAGTTAGGAACATTACGTTAAATGCATAGGCCTATAAGAATTTCGTTCTATAAAATGGGGTCAAACACTACATTTATGATGTTAAAAATCTTACAGAAATGTCTCCTATTTACATACTTTTTTTGTACTTGCAACAACCAGACACGTCACACGTATAGTCTAACGCAATGCCAACAGTTCATTCAGTGGACTAAGAAGACAAGAAATATAGAACTATGCATTTCTATCTAGCCATATCATTATTCCTGCAAACGAGCGAGTTGTCTCAAGGTGTCTTCGAGGTAATAGGTCCAAATGTCCGCCGGATCACCGGTTATCCTAAAAGGTTTCGGCGGGTTCCCTCAGCCGCCCTAAGCAAATGACGAAGTATTACCTCAGATTTTACTAAGACCTCGGCGATACTGACAGCGTCGTTAAATAAACCACCAAAAAATGTGTTATTATTATTATTATTATTATTATTATTAATGCCGATGCCGGTAGCCGCGCGGTCTAAGGCGTAAGTCTGCAGCCGCTCACTTGCTGGGGTTGTGGGTTCGAATCCCACCGGGGCATGATATCTGCCTCTTGTGAGTAGTGTATGTTTTCAGGTAGAGATCTCTGCGACGAGCCGATCCTTCGTCCAGGGAGTCCTACTGAGTGTGTATTGCGTGCGTGCGTGTGTGCGCGCTTGTGTATGCGCGCGTGTGTGTCGTTGAGTGTGCAAACTGTCATTGTTTCAGCTTTTTTTTTTTTAATGCTCTCGTGACTCAAAAGAATGGGATAGACTTCAAGCAGAATATGAACAATATATTCTGTTTCTTGACTAAGGAATTTCGTCATCGCTTATGTTCATGAGGCAGGATTAAGTCTAAACGTTGCAAGTGGACAGTCAGATTCTCCGAAGTCCACTGTAACAGAAATAGAGGAAGCATAGGGAACTTGGAAGACACTTGGACACTTGCCGACAGTAATACCACGGCAAACATTTACCTCGATATGTTACAAAAATCTGCCTTTCCCAAAACTAATGGCATCAAGATTTTGAGGATTTATAGTCTCCAGATTTGTCTATTTGAGTGCGAGTGAATGTGGATGTTGAACCAATTAAGCCAAGGAACTTGTCAATAAGTTTTGACCTTTTTTTTTTGCTTCGGTGATGAAATAGGCTTCCATTCATAGATTTTGGGACGCTGAACACGAAAATGGTCATTAAAAGGCTTGATTGGCTACAGTTTGCGAGGGAAATTAACTAATCTGTTACAGATGCCTTACACACTACATCCTTGACATAAGGTTTACTGACTGGCTTGCCTTTGTCAATTGTGCCGATTCTTCACTTGCCGTTGGACCATTAGTCCCAGAGAATCTCTTGCTACTGTCCAGCAATTGAAATCCACTTTCCCTGGTACCTCTTCTCCTTTGCAGAGATATCACGAAGAAAACGTCCGCCGTGCTCGTCGCTCAGCGCCCCACACTTTTCCGGAAAAGAAGTCTGTGTGAGAAAGCAGAAAATGCACTTTTAAAGACACATTGCAGCCAAATTTCTGATATGACAACAGCAGGCTGTCCACATGTCCCTTGTAATTTTCAGGCTTGTTATTTCCTAGAAAGTTGGTTCTACAAGCCGAAAGTCATTCCACGCCCTCGTGTTGTTAACCACTGAGAATGCCGTCTCTGTAGAGCTGGCGGATCTGTGGACCGATGAAAACACCCCCCTTGATTTTTTAAGCACTGATTCCTGGGAATTTCTCACCGAGGTATCTAAAGGCAGGCCCTATCTGGTCCATAGACCTAAAGAAGTTCTTCTTTCGTCCAAATTTGATGTGCTGGGAAGGAAGCAAATTTTGCTGGATTATACTAGCGGTAGATGCTGTAAATTCTTTTTTCCCGGTTCCAATGATTGTCGGAAATGCCAGTGCCTCTTCTTGTAGTGGAAAATGATATTAAACTTGTTTTTGATAAAGAAGACGTAAGGTTGTGGACTGGGTTCAGCTGCTTCAGAACAAGATTTAACGACGGATGCCTTTTCACGTCGTATTTAACATTACGATAACCGTAGGTGGGAAGTACCAGATGCGGAGCTGTGAAGTTCTCAGTACTCTGTCCACGAAGTGAATACGTTGTGCACATTTGGTAATGATTTGATTATGTAGTTGAATTAACTTTTCAAGCGAAGACCGTGCCACACAGGTTGTGTGTCTCCAATGCTCGGACAGATTTTTTATGCTCGTCTTCGGACATTTTTCATGTCACACCTTAGTATTCCCGTCATGAACGTATTTAAAAATCAGTGCCCTCACACAGTGAATGCGCCAGGTCATTTTTTTTTTTGTGGCGCTGCAGCCTCTACTGGGCCAGGCCCTCCTCATTTCGAGGCTTCACGATCACACTCAGACACAAAACACTCAGTAGGACTTCTCTGGACGAGCGATAAGCCTGCCGCAGAGACGACACATAACACACAACACTGAAAACAGACATCATGCCCCCGGTGGGAATCGAACCGGCAATCCCAGCAAGCGAGCAATCGCAGACCAGCACCTAGGACTGCTCGGCCACTGGAATCGGCTCCAGCTCTATTACAAATGTTAATAATGTGGCTAACGTCACTTTATTGTAGACATTTCTATGCACCCTCAAAACTGTGTAGGTTTACTTCACAGTGTGAAGTTTCGCTTGTACACGTGTTCCAGCCTTATTGTTATTCTTGTTTAAGCAAATATGGCTCAAACAATGTTTGGTGTCGAATGCATTATTTGTAGCCAAAAGGTCAGAAGAAGCTTGAATATTATCTTCAAATAATTCGCAATAGTTACGAAAGACGGCGTAATCACAGGTGACCGTTGGTTGGGATTCGAAGCGACTGACTCCCGAGAAAGAGTGTGACGACATTCCGGCATGAATATTGGTTGTCACCGCGGCGTCTGCTTATTTTACAATGCCGCACAGTGTCCCTAATTTAATCATAACTTAAGTATGCCAAGAGCCACTTAATGTGGACTAACAAGAATGAATGTTCATTTTCTATTAAGCCAAGTGACATAAATTGTTTTCTTTTATTTTTCAGCCCCTGATCCCATAGACAGAACGGATATACATCCCTTATCTCCAGCAGCGCGGGGTAAGTCTTCGCGGTTTCATCTTCGCAATCTCCATGTTATGTTGATAGCCTGCACAGTACATTGTGGGAATTACGTCCTCAATTTCTTTATCTTCTTCTAACGCGTGACATCACGTGAAATTTATTGCCACCTGTTGATATAATTTTATTTCCTTTCGAATTAATGTGGAATTCAACCAACTAAGAAATTAAAATATCGTACCCATTAGAACCCTTTATTATCCAACAGATGCACAAATATATAATTCGTAGATACAGTCAGAATTATTATAAAATATTTTAAAATATTTAAAATTGCTCCTTAACATGTTTCGGATCACAAGGGATCCATCATCAGGGAACTCTCTACAGTACTTGACTAAAATTACAGTAATGGTTCTATCGTGTCCGTTGACACGCACGTAGTCGGTGTTATGGCAGTATATTTGCTGTAATTAGATAAATTAGGGGTCTAATTTAGAATCAAATTAAGGCCAAAACAACATGACATGTAAAGGAAACAAATATAATAAAAGTATAATATATCGTACCCATTATAAGTAGATTATTTACGCAATAATAAGAATGTAATCCGCCGGTACGCAAATTTTATTGTAAAAAGCAGTCCCATTACAGGCCTGGACAGGCCCAGAGGGTTCTTAGGAAGTTAAGGTTCCCAGATTTCGTGACAACGGCACAGGATGGTGGTAGGTTGTAAGTCTTACGCACCGGTCGCCTTTACGCCCAGCAAATACTCCTGGTACTCATTTCTGTTAGAGGCTGAGTCGACCCCAGGGCCACAGTGCGATCGGAAGGATTTTATATCAATGAATAGTCCACTGACACCAGCTGGGATCGAACCAGCGACCTTCCGATTTGTAGCACAGCACCTTAACCACTGTGCTACCGCGATCCCCTAAATGTTATTGTAGCAAATCCAAAACAAGCTACGCACTTCGGGTGCCGCAGCCGAAATGTTTATCTTGTCTGGATTGTCTATAATAAAATTTGCGTGTCGACAGATTACGTCCTTATTATTGCGTATTGTGCAAAGACAACGCAGACGTCACACTTTCAGATTTTGCATTATTTATATCAGCCATTTTTCTAACACAGTTCTAATTTTAACAAAAAAAAAACACTTTTCTCTTTGTTTGAATTTGAAATTAAGCCTCCATAATCGTCTAAATTCTAAGCAGACACATCACCTTTAGCTCGGTAACGACGTAATGTTATTAGAATGCGCGTAGTTAGCAACACGCGTGCGAAATGCAGAACACCTTTAATTGTAATCGTGAAACGGTGATCTTTTGGAGAGTACAATGAAGCGACAGTGATCACATGGTGACATGAAGACAAGACGCTCACAGTGAGATTTATATTGTAAAGGCAACTTCTTGTTGCATTTATTTCAGTGTTTGGTACAGCAGACCCAACCTCATGTACAGTAAACATAAACTCACGATACGCTCCTTTAAGCCAACATTACTTGCAATGTATTTGTGCATTATACGTAACCTCACCGTGCGTTAAGTAACTGTAACCTCACAGTATGTTCTGTACATAGTTCATATATTTGGGAACAAATGTAAGGAATTAAAATTCTATTCAGGAAGAAATTAAGAGCAGATTGAAGTCAGGGAATGCTTGCTATCACTCGGTGGAGAGTCCTTTGTCTTCCATTGCGCTATCCATAAATGTAAAGATTAAGATATACAGAAATATAATTTTGCCTGTTGTTTTGTGTGGGTGTGAAACGTGGTCCTTCAAATTGAGGGAAGGACATAGGCTGAGGATGTTTGAGAATGGGATGCTAAGGACAATATTTGGGCCTACGAGGGACCAGGTAACAGGGGAGTGGAGAAGACTACATAATGAGTAGCTTCATGACCTGTACTCCTCACCAAGTATTATTCGGGTGATTAAATCGAGAAGAATGAGGTGGGAGGGACATATAGCACGTAATGTGGAGAGGAGGGGTGTATACAGGGTTTTGATGGGGAAAATTGAGGAAAAGAGACCACTTGGAATACCCAGGCGCAAATGGGAGAATAATATTAAGATAGATCTTCAGGAATTGTGATAGGGGAGGTACGGGCCGGATTGATCTGGCTCAGGATATGGACAGGTGGCGGGCACTTGTAAACGCGGTCTTGAACCTTCGGGTTCCATAGAATGCGGGGAAATTCTTGACTAGCTACCGATTAGTTTCTCAGGGAGGAATCTGCTGCATGAAATATGGCCTGTAGGGTAGAGTGAACCTCACGACGTGTTATGTAAAGTAACTATGAAATCATTTATTGATGTAGGCCCTTTGTACAGGAAGGTCAAGTGCAACACGAACCACAGACACGGCAAGCTTAATGGCCTTACGTTGCTGAATGTAATGTGCATCATAAGTTGCAGCATGTTAGCGCAGGCGTTAAAAATGACTTCCTTCAACTCTCGAGCGTGCTTGATTTCGAAGGAAATGAAGCACGGCACACAACTGACTAAAGCCGCAGAGCAGAGTCCTTCTTGAGGAGCCAATAAGTACTGAGCTAGTCAAGAAATTCCCTGCATTTTATGGAACCCTAACGTTCATTACCACATTCACAAGCGTCCGCCACATTCCCCTATCCAGAGCCAGATCAATCCACTACCTACCTTCCTATACCATTTCTTAATCCATTTTAACATTAACCTGCCATCTACGCCTAGGTTTCCCAAGTGGTGTCCTTCCCTCAGGTCTCCCCCTCCCCCAAACCTGTATGCAACTCTCCTCACCCTGTACGTGCCACAGACCCCCCCCCCCCCTCTCGTCTCAGTCTTCTTGTTTTGATCACCCGAATAATGTTTGGTGAGGAGTACAGATCATCCAGCTCGTCATTTTCCGATCTCCTTCATTTCCCCCTTACCTCGTCCTTCTTAGGCCCGAATATCTTACTCAGCAGCATATTCTCGAACACGTTGATCCAATGATCCTCCTTCAGTGTGAAAGGCCAGGTTTCACACTCACACAAAACAACACGTACAATTACAGTTCTGTATATTTTAATCAACAGAATCTGCACTGAACTAACACCAAGCATTTCCTGAGTTTAGTTGGCTTTAATTTCTTAAAGAATGCGATTTTGATTCGCGATGTTTGTTCTCAAATATTTGGACAGTTACACACTTTCAAAGAAGCTATTGCCTATCTCTATGTTTGGTATTTTTTCCTGCGTTCTGTTCACGAGACATGAATATATGTTTACTTATTCTTCTCAATGTCTACTTTTAGAGCCTATCCCTTACTAGCGATTAATAAAGCTTCTGTGTTTTTATTTATAGTATGTGTTCTTTAAACCGATAGATTAACATCATCAGCTTGAAAGGAAGCTGATGTGTAACATTCAGTTTCAACCCAAACTAGTTTGCCTGTACTATCCCTATGACATATTCTAAATCAAAGAAAAAGAGCAATGGCGGTAAAGCATCTCCTTGTTCAAACCATTCTTGATGGGAATCGCGTCACACAATATTTGTTTACCCGGGCGCTACTAAAAATTTCATTTAAGCACATATTTATTTAATTTAACCTTGTTTGTTTCATAGCCCTCTACTACGTGAATTTATAAATGAAACATATATTTGCACAAATATGTATATATATTTATTTATCAGACTATATGATTACGTTTATCCGAAAAAGTGATTAAAAGACTTGTACTACCACTTAGCTGTCCAAGTCCTTACTACATGATAATCCTATTCCCACCAGGTAACATTAACAATACGTGCATGGAATATAAAACAAACCGAAATTTAGTAGGGATACCAAGCACAATTAGAATATTATACAAGACCTCCCTCCTAATGGAATTGTACGCTCTCTTGCAGTCAACAAATAGGTGATGCACTGCCCCACTGTATTCCCATCTTTTCTTCAAGTATTTGACAAATGTAGAATATATGATCAGTAATCTTGTGTTTATTGGAACGTGCATCATCTTGATAGTTGAGTAAAGAGAGACCAACTTGATGTCACTTGCTTTATTATTTCTTTACTTAATGCTCAACATGTTTCGGATGTTAATACATCCATCCTCAG
>Ga0123355_10012571_pt1 | contig 13121 bp, 10 predicted proteins | sample TergutEmb28metaG_3_FD_89872 | JGI IMG/M metagenome (GOLD analysis project Ga0123355, IMG submission 89872) | Embiratermes neotenicus P1 segment gut microbial communities from Petit-Saut dam, French Guiana - Emb289 P1 | ecosystem: Host-associated > Arthropoda: Insects > Digestive system > Gut ... | reverse complement strand
GCTTTTTTTGCCTCACGAGCTTTTTTAAATAGCTCACGCACACGAGAAGCGCCTACCCCTACAAACATCTGCACAAAATCTGAGCCGCTAACGCTGAAAAAGTCAACACCAGCCTCACCTGCTATGGCCTTTGCCATAAGGGTTTTGCCTGTGCCTGGTGGGCCATAAAACATCAAGCCTCTGGGCATCCTTGCGCCATATTTTTCGTATTTTTTAGGGTTTTTGATAAAGTCAACTACATCCATCACCATGTCTTTTGCCTCTACATTGCCTGCCACATCTTTAAAATTGACCACCTTCTCGCCATCAGCCACGGCGGATACGTTTAAAGCCATTGCTTTTTTACCTTCACCTTTTTTCATATTGCGAAAAACGATAAAAAACATGCCTGCAACGGCCACCAAAGGCAATGCGGTAGATATAAAAGAAAACGCACCCGTGCCTTCTTCAACAACCTCAACGCCCATCAAGAGCAGGCTTTCTTTAAGCTGGGGGTTGCGTGGGTTGTTTGTGATGTATGTGCCTTCGCTATTATGTAGGTGAAACACCATCTCGGAGCTTTCGTCCAAAACAACTAGGCGAACATGCCCGCTATCGACCTTTCCTAAAAAATCACTATATGTAGTAAAAACTTTTTCTTCTTGATTTAGCATGAAAAATAGCAATAGCCCAATACCTATAACAAGGGCAGATAAAGAGAGTATAAAAATATTTTTTTTATTGAAATTCATAATATTTTCCTCCTTTTCAAATTGTCTCTAAATATATTTTAGCATATTGCATGGGCAATTTCATTGCTTAAAATATACCAAAGACAAAAAATAACCCCCACCAAAAATAGGTGAGGGTTATTTGCTAAAATGGTATTTTAATGGTATAATCATCTGCAGAAGGGGGCTTACACAAATGAAAAATAAAAACTTATGGATTGTTACAACACTATCGCTTTTGGCGTGCATAGCCCACGGGGTAATGCTGTTTACGCCTTTTAACGACTACACCTACACATCTGCCGCCAAGCTTATGCTCTTTGTGGCTACCCCTATCATATATTTTGCCCTTTCAAAAGATGGCAAGTTTAAAGATATGTTTAGGGTAGAGAAAGGCACAAAAGCCATAAAATATTCGCTTTTGTTTGGCTTGGCCACTTTCGTTGTCGTTTTGCTACTTTTTATAATCATACGCCCTTGGCTAGATGGTGAGATGATTATCAACGCCATGTCAAACGTGGGCATAACTAGGGAGAATTATATCTTCGCAGCCATGTATTATATAGTCGTCAACGTAGCCCTTGAGGAGCTGTTTTTTAGAGGTTTTATCTTCCTAACTCTCTACAAAATGGGCTATAGAGCATATGCCCATGTGTTTTCAGCTCTTTTGTTTGCAATCTACCATGTGGCTATTATGCAACACGGGGTAGACACGGGCATTTTGCTGCTTGCGACAGGCGGCCTTGTGGCTGTGGGCTTCTTGTTTAATGAGATAACAAGAAGGTGCAACAATGTTTTTGGTAGCTATATTGTTCATTTTAGTGCGAGCCTTGCCATTGTTATAGCTGGGTTTTATTTTCTATAGTATATATTGCAACACGAATAGTAAAGATATAACAACAGCCAGCGGCTTAACATCTTTAGCCTTGCCTGTGAAAACTTTTATAACAATATAAGAAATTAAACCGAAAGCTATGCCGTTAGCGATAGAGAAGGTTAAAGGCATGATAACAACGGTTAAAAAGGCGGGGATGGCCTCTGTAGGGTCTTTAAAATCAACCTGCCTTACATGAGACACCATGAGGAAGCCTACGTATATCAAAGCTGATGAAACCGCCACATTGGGGATAAGCACAACAAAAGGTGCTAAAAATAGCGACAACACAAAGAGCATGGCAACAGTAAAGGCCGTTAAGCCAGTGCGGCCGCCTTCGCTAATGCCCGATGCTGAGGAAACAACCGTTGTGGTTGTAGAAGAGCCTAGCAAGCCAGCTGCGGCTGTGCCTAAAGCATCTGCTGTAAGGCCTTTTTCGAGGCCTTTTGCTTTGCCATCTTTATCAACCAAGCCGTTAGAGACGGAGATACCATAAATAGTGCCTAGGGCATCTAACATGTTTACAAAAACAAAAGCAAGCACAAAAGCTAAAACAGTACCCCAAGCTGTTGAGGAGCTGATGAAGGAGAAGTCCAACTGCAAGAAGGAAATCTCAAAAAAGTCATTAAACCTTGAGCCTAGGTTGAAAGAGAAGTTTGCAGGCAGGGTGCTAACCCCTGTTAGATAGGTTAAAATCGTTGTAAAAACAACACCGATGAGGATGGCCCCTTTTATCTTTTTAATAGACAATATAGCTATCACAAAAACACCTATGATAGACAAAATAGCCCCCATGGCGGTGCGTGCACCTACACCCAAAGCCTCTAAACGCTGATAGTCAGCAGCTATGGATAGATAGTTGCGGTAAGTTTCTACATCAAGGGCAGCGGCGGCAAAGCCTCGATACATGGCCGCTTGAGATGCGTTATATGCAATATCTGATATGTATGACATATTTGCTACATTTCTAAAGTCTATCATGGTTACAAATGTGCCTGGGCTGCCTACAACCACGCCAGAAAAGCGAAGGCCAAGCAAGGTGATAAAGAGACCTATGCCCGCACCCATTGCAAGCTTTATATTGGTAGGTATGGCGTTTATAATAGCGTTGCGTATGCCAAAAAATGTTGAAAGGGTAAAGATGGCACCTGCGATAAACAAAAGAGCCAAAGCCATTTGGTAGGATGTGAGCCTGTCTAAATACTCCGCCCCTGCCATCATGGCCATGCCGCCCATAACCGTGCCAGAAAAATAAGCCCCAAGCCCCATGCCAGGTGCCTGCACAAAGGGGATTTTAGCGTAAAAAGCCTTTAGCAACGTACCCACAACAGCACTTAAACAAGCGGCGATAAACACGGCATTGCGTATTCTATAATCGTCTCCGCCTATCATGCCTGGTATGGCTAGTATTGTGAAAGCAGAGGCCATAAAGGTTGTTAAACCCGCCATAATCTCGGTTCTCACGGTTGTGTTGTTCTCACTAAGCTTAAAAAAACTCTCTAATCTTTTCATGTGATTAAATAACTCCTATAAATAAATAGATTTTTTCAAAATGCCGATATAAGGCAAGTTGCGATATTTTTCGTTATAATCTAAACCATAACCAACCACAAAAGCATTGGGGATGGAAAAGCCAACATACTTTGCCATCACCTCTGAAACACGTGCTTCAGGCTTGTCTAGCAAAGTTACCATCTCAACAGATGCAGCCCCTCGGTTTTTCAAAAGGCTCATAACCTTCTCCAAAGTGCGGCCTGTGTCGATAATGTCTTCAATGATGATGATGTGGCGGTCTTTGACGGGTATGGTCATGTCTTTTAAGATGGTTACAGCCCCGCTAGACTCCACCCCAAAATAGCTAGAAACATCCATAAAATCAACCTCAAGCTCATCTTCAAAAGACTTTAACAAATCCCCCATAAACATAACACAACCCTTTAAAAGGCCTAAGAAAATCGGGTTTTTGCCTTCATAATCTTTTCTAATGGTGGCAGCAAGCTCCTTAGATTTTGCCTCTATAGCCTCTCGTGTAAGCAAAATCTCTTGTACATCTTGATGCATTCAATCACCTCCCCTTGTTTTTGTTAATAGCATAAGTGCGAAAACGCGACATGCTATAAGCATATCAACTATATTGTCTATTATATCACACAGTCGGATAAAAAGCTATGAAAAACTAATATTTTTGTAGTATAATGTCTTGTTTTGGATGTTTTAAAATTTGCATGTCAATTTTAGAGTCCTTTTCATGCCATCTTGCAAAGGATGACGTTTTTTGTTACAATAGTATAAATATTTAACCAAATAATTCTCAAATTGGGAGGTATCAAATAATGAACAACGAAGCACAAATTGAAAAGAATTTTATTGATATTCTAAGCCAAAGGGAAAACCAATGGACCTATAGAGATGACATAAAAACAGAAGCCGCCCTTTGGGAAAATTTGCGAAGACATATCAATCGCATAAACATAGCCAAGTTGGAAGGGGCACTACTAACCGATAAAGAATTTGAGCGATTAAAGGTTGAGTTTAAGCGTTTAACATCTACTCCTTTTAACGCATCAAGGTGGCTGCGTGGCGAAAATGGTGTTGCCGCCGTCAATATAGAGAGGGAAGATATTAGATATGGCAATGTGTCTCTCGTATTATTCAGCAACAAAGAGATTGCTGGGGGCATTTCTAGCTACGAGGTTGTTAATCAAATAAAGCCTGATGCAGATGCTGATTTGCGTGGAGATGTAACCCTGCTTATAAACGGCTTGCCTATTATACATATAGAATTAAAAGCTGAATATGCAAAAGATGGATATATGCAAGCCTTTGATCAAATAAAAAGATATGCTGAGGCTGGCTTTTTTGATGGAATTTTTGCAACTACTCAGATTTTTGTAATCAGCAATAAGAACACTACAAAATACTTTGCAAGGCCTATGTCTAACAATGGGAAAGGTTTTGATGCTGCAAAAAATTCTTGTTCAACTGGAGAACGCCTGATAACGAGAATATAGACCACTTAGAGGACTTTGCAAAAGAAGTTTTGCGCATACCTGATGCTCATAGGCTAGTTAGCCAATTTACTATTTTGGTAGATGATAAAAAGAAGCAGCGGTTTTTAATGGTTTTAAGGCCTTATCAAATACACACTATACAAAAAATTATAAGCCAAGCCGCAAAGCATGAAGGGGGCTTTATTTGGCATGCTACAGGCTCTGGAAAAACCATAACTAGCTTTGTGGCGACAAAGCTTTTATCTCAAAGGTCTGTCGGGGTTGACCGCACTGTTATGGTGGTGGATAGGCGAGATTTGGACAACCAAACTAAAGGTGAATTTGGCAAGTTTGCTTCAGAGTTTCATACAGGGCAAACAACTGGAGACGTTACGGATAACACCCTCATTGTCGGGGTTGGCAATCGCCGAGAGCTTTCTAAAGCACTTCTTAGCAAGAAGAATAATGACTCTATAATAGTTACAACTATCCAAAAGCTAAGTGCCGCCATTTCAGACGCTAAAGGCAATCCAGAAAAATTTGAAAAACTCCAAAAAGAGCATATCGTCTTTATTGTGGATGAGTGCCATCGTGCTGTTAGTGATGAGCAGATGAAAGAAATCAAAAAGACTTTTCAAAATTCAACCTGGTTTGGCTTGACTGGCACGCCTATTTTCTTTGAAAATAGAAAACAAGAAAATGGAACAAATGCAAGGACAACGGCAGACCAATATAACTATCCAAGAGGCTCGGATGGAAAGCCTTTGTGTAAAGACGCTCTTCACTCTTATACAACAAAAAATGCAATGGAAGACAAATCTGTTTTAAATTTTCAAGTAGAGTATAATTGTCTTTTAGATGAAGATGACTTTGAGGATTTTTTGTCTAAAATTGCAAAAGATAAGATTTCAGACCTTAGCCCTATAGAGCGAGAAGCTTTTCAAGAAAACGCACTTTTTGAGCAAGATGACTACATCGAAAAGATGCTCGAAAAAATATTTAAGCGTCGATCTGTGCTTGAGCATTTTAAATTTGTAAATGGCCACCCTACAATGAGTGCTGTATTAACCACTCACTCTATAGCTCAAGCTAAGTTAATATATCACAAATTGCAAGAAATGAAAAAGGCGGGAGTTTTGTTATATGACAAATGTAGCGGCAAAGAAACCATTCGTGATGCTGATTTTCCACGTGTTGCAATAACCTACTCTCTTAGTGAAAATCAAAGCGATATGAATGATGACATGGCAGAGATGCAATCCATTATGGAGGACTATAAAGAGCTATTTGGCACTCCATACACTGATGTGGATAAGTTCAATAAAAATATAAACAATCGCCTAGCTAGAAAAGATGCCCAATATCAAAAAGATGGGCAATGGCTAGACTTGGTCATTGTTGTTGATCGACTGCTAACGGGTTTTGACTCCCCTACAATACAAACTCTATATGTTGATAGAGAGCTTAAATGGCATAAGCTTTTGCAGGCATTTTCACGCACTAACCGAGTGCATGCAGGCAAAGAAAGCGGCATAGTCGTAACTTTTAGAAAGCCAGCAACCATGCGTAAAAATGTGGAAAATGCTATAAAGTTGTTTACCCAGCAACAGGATTGGGAGACTCTTGTGCCTAAGGAATATCATGCTGTCAAAAATGACTTTAAAAAAGCTTATGAAAACTTTTTAACAGCAAAGGATGAATTGACGAAAGATAGAGACAATACAAAAAAGAAGATTGAGCAAGTGAGAGCTTATCAAAGGCTTGAAAAAATCCAAAGAGCTATAAAAAGCTATGGCGATTATGAAAAAGATATTGATGAGCTTAAAGAAATAGAAGAATCCATAATTGAAGAACGAAGCTATTGTGAAGATTTAAAATACGAGATAAAGGAAGACTTAAAAGACGAAGACCCAGATGACCTAGAAAATCTGCTTAGTCAGATAGAATTTACCAGCAGCCAAAGGGCTTTATATCAAGACAAAATAGATAGTTACTATATAAGTCAGCTTATAGGGGATTACCAAAAAACCACAGACAAGACGGATAAAGATGCCCTTCGTGAAAAAATCACAAAAGAGATTGATAGCAAGCCCTCTGCCGTTAAGCACATATACAATGCGGTTTTGGATGACATTGATAACGACAACACCACTAAAGAATGGGCCTCGTATTTTGAAGTGGAAATTAACCGCATTATACAAAATGCAGCCGATACATTAAAAGTGCCTTTTGAGAGCTTAAAAAGCAGCTTTAACGAGTATCGAGCCAGCACGGGGGTTGTCCCTTTTATCAACCCAATTAACGAAGCGGCCAAAGAAGGGTTGGGTAAAGAGTTGTTTGAGGCCACCTTTAACGAAAAGTTTAGAAATAGCCTTAGAACAATAGAGGCATATTGGAAGGATATAATCGACAAGCAATTGATACCTTTGAAGCAAGAGATGCAAGAGTAAGGAAAAAATCTAATACTCACACAAAACCCAATTTGTCAAAAATACTTGGCATATTGGGTTTTTTGATATATAATTAAACCTATAAACTGACGCTACAAGTAAGTGAAAGCATAGTGCATTTATTGAGTTTAGAGGTGATTATATATGAAGAGCCACACAAAAGGTAAGTTGGCGGCGTTGAAGGAGTTGAAGAAAGCATATCTTCAACAAATGTTTCCGCAAGAAGGCGAAAGCGTGCCGAGATTGAGATTTGAGGGTTTTGACGAGCCTTGGGAAAAACGACAACTAAATGATGTTCTCACTGAAAGTCGTATCCCTGGATCTAGCGGACTTGAAGCTAAAAAACTAACTGTAAAACTTTGGGGCAAGGGCATTGTTCCGAAAGAAACCATTTACGAAGGTAGTGCAAATACCAACTATTTTGTGAGAAGATCTGGTCAGGTGATGTATGGTAAACTTGACTTTTTAAATGCTGCTTTCGGAATAGTACCAGATGATTTAGATGGTTACGAATCAACAATTGATGCACCTGCATTCGATGTAAACTCCGATGCTGATTCGAAATTCTTAATCGAAACATTTTTGCAGGAAAGTTTCTACGAATTTCAAGGAAATTTAGCTAATGGCTCAAGAAGAGCCAAACGCATCAATCAAGACGACTTTTTGAATATGTCTATAAATTTACCAAACTATAAGGAGCAAATCGCCATAGGCAACTTTTTTGACATCCTTGACACACTTATCGAGCTTCACCAACGTAAGTTAGGACTACTAGTAAGGCTTAAGGCGGCTTATTTACAACAAATGCTTGTGAAATGTAGTGAAAATAATGGGTTATTGATAGATAATGCCGAAAAAGCTATTACTGGTGAAGTTCTTAAGTACAAGGATGAAAATGTTCCTAGGGTAAGATTTGAAAACTTTGACGAGTCATGGAAAACCTGTAAATTGGGCTATATATCCGATATAGTGGCAGGAGGAGATATTGACAACTCAAAGCTGCTGAAAAGAGGGCTTTACCCCGTCATAGCAAATGCACTAACCAATGATGGCATAGTTGGATACTATGATGATGAATTTCGCATTAAAGCCCCAGCTGTGACGGTAACTGGACGTGGAGATGTTGGCCATGCTATAGCAAGAAAAAATGATTTTACACCAGTGGTTAGGCTACTATCGATCAAGTCAAATCTTGATGCTGATTTTCTTGCAAATGTCATAAATCGATTAGATATATTTGTAGAATCCACAGGAGTGCCACAATTAACATCGCCACAAATATCTGAATATAAGATAAGTTTTCCTAACATCAGAGAACAAACAGACATCGGTAGCTTCTTTCGTAACTTAGATGATTTAATCAAAATATATTCATAAGGAATCATAATACACAAAATATAAAACCAAAGGAGAAACACATATGAGCCGCTTAGAGACACAATTATGGGCATCTGCTGATATACTTAGAGGGAAGATGGATGCAAGTGAGTATAAGAATTATTTGCTTGGCCTTGTATTTTACAAATATCTATCTGATAAACAATTACGGGACGCATATGAAGAGGCCAACGGCAAGCAAGTGCAGCTGCCGCCAAGAAAAGACCAGCTTGCCGAGCTATTAGACTGGCACAATGACGATGCTGATGAGATAAGAAGGGCAATGCAACGCAAACTAGGTTATTTTATCGAGCCAAAAAACTTGTTTTTCACTTTACGCAATAAAGTGGATTTTGTGTTGGATGACCTTCAAACCGCTTTTAATGAGCTGTCTCGCCAAGGCGAAACCTTTGTAGGATTGTTTGATGACGTAGACCTTCGCTCTACAAAGTTGGGTTCTTATGATCAGCAGCGAAATGTAACCATTATGGAGGTTATCAAAACACTAGATGAAATAGATTTGTTTGGGCATGAGGGTGATGTGATTGGCGATGCTTATGAATACCTCATTGCACAATTTGCGGCAGGGGCTGGCAAGAAAGCGGGGGAGTTTTATACCCCTCAAGCTGTTTCTAAAATAATTTCAGAAATTGTAAGCATTGACCAAGAAGATTTAGCTCCTTTTCATATTTATGACCCTGCAATGGGCTCGGGTTCTTTAATGCTCAACATACGACAGTATTTGAAAAATCCTGAAAAAACGTATTATCACGGGCAAGAGCTAAACACGACTACATACAACCTAGCACGAATGAACCTTATTTTGCACAGTGTTGACCGTGAGCAAATGCGACTAAACAACGGCGACACTTTAGATGCTGACTGGCCAACGGATGAACCTCATCTTTTTAACGCCGTCGTGATGAACCCGCCATACTCCGCCAAATGGAGTGCAGCTGATAAGTTTTTATCTGATGCACGTTTTGAGAAATATGGCAAACTTGCCCCAAAATCTAAAGCTGATTTTGCCTTTTTGCTTCATGGTTTTTATCACCTTAAAGAAAGTGGCACGATGGGCATAGTCCTCCCTCATGGGGTGCTATTTAGAGGGGCGGCAGAAGGAGTAATACGCAAAATCCTCATTGAATCAGGAGCGATCGAAGCTGTTATAGGTCTTCCTGCCAATATCTTTTACGGGACAAGCATCCCCACGGTTGTGCTTGTTTTGAAGAAAAATCGTGCTACAAGAGATATTCTTTTTATTGACGCATCAAGGGGCTTTGAAAAACAAAAAAATCAAAACAACCTGCGGCAGGAGGATATTGATAAAATTGTAGCTGCATATAAAAGCCGTGGCAATATGGAAAAATATGCCCACCTTGCAAGTTATGATGAGATAGTCGCTAATGACTACAACTTAAACATTCCCCGATATGTAGATACATTTGAAGCAGAAGAGCAAATCGACATTGTTGCCCTTGGCGGAGAGATTGAAGAGCTAAACAAGAAGATAAGAGAAAGTGAAGAGGAGTTTTTAAAGCTTCTAGACCAGCTAGCTATCACAGATGACACAAAAGACATTATAGAAGCTACCAAGAAAATTTTTGGAGGCTTATAATGAGTAAAAATAAAAAAGATATAACAATACATAGCGGTGTTGCTCAATATGTAACCTTTGTCGCAGCCACTGGTGATGAAAATCCAGTGTTGAGATGTGCCATGAAGACGAAGGAGGCGGTAAAAGATGAGTGATAATGTGCCGCAAATTAGATTTAAAGATTATACTACTCCTTGGGAAACTTGTAAGCTCTCCGATCTATTCGATAAAGCAATTAGTAATAACACTCTATCTCGTGCTGATCTAAATTATGAAAACGGCGAGGTTAAAAATATACACTACGGCGATATTTTAGTTAAGTTTGGTACATTCGTTGATCCAACAAAAGATAACGTTCCTTTCATATCAAATGGAAAGGCTGATGATTATGAGGGGAAGTTGCTCAGAGATGGCGACATTGTATTTGCTGATGCCGCAGAAGATATTACGGTTGGAAAGATGGTTGAGGTGATTAATGAGAATGAAATCAATATTGTCTCGGGTCTTCATACGATAGCATATAGACCAAATAAAACTATGCCCTCTTATTTTTGGGGATATTATATGAACTCCAATGCTTATCGTCGCCAGTTGCTACCTCTAATGCAAGGAATAAAGGTGCTATCGTTAAGTAGGACGAATTTGTCGAAAACAGCGATAAGATATCCCTGCACAACACAAGAACAAACCGCCATAGGTAACTTTTTTAAAACCCTTGACGCTCTCACCTCTCTGCAAACCAATAAACTAGAAAAGCTAAAAACCCTAAAACGTGCATATCTTCAACAACTCTTTCCGCAAGAAGAAGAGACCACTCCACGCCTTCGCTTCGCTGATTTTGATGGGGAGTGGGTGCAGTGTAAGTTGGGGGAGGTGGGAAAAACACAATCTGGCATAGGTTTTCCTGAAAAGGATCAACATGGAACCGAAGGCACACCTTTCTTTAAAGTTTCTGATATGAATTTATGTGGTAATCAGAATGTTATGAATACTGCAAATAACTATGTTAGTGATGAGCAAATTAGGCAAAAGAAATGGAAGATAATAAACGACATTCCTGCAATCATTTTTGCTAAAGTTGGAGCAGCATTGTTGCTAGACAGAAAGAGGATTGTTTTCACTCCATTTTTAATAGATAACAACATGATGGCATATCTGCTCAGTAACAAGTGGGATATTGATTTTGCCAAAACAAAGTTTGATACAATGAACTTGTCGAAGTACGCACAAATAGGAGCATTACCTTCATTCAATAGTGCGGAAGTTGAAGCTATCGAAATATTACTTCCCTTCAAAACAGAACAGATAATTATTGGAAATTTCTTTAAATCTTTAGACAAAAATATAACCGCCCAGCGGAATAAGCTTGACAAGCTCAAACAACTAAAGGCGGCATATTTACAAAAGATGTTTGTTTAGCAAAGTTCAGCTAGATGACGTGCAACTTTTTCGTTGTCTTGACTTTCTAGCTCTTGGATGATATGTAAATAGGTTTCTTGTGTGGTGGTGATGTTGGAGTGGCCTAGACGCTTGGCAACGCTAGCGACCGACACGCCAGCAAAAATCAACAAAGAAGCATGGGTATGGCGAAGACCATGAAGGGTAATGGCTGGCACATTTGCCCTTTTACACAAAACCTGCAGACGGTTGTTGATGGTGGAGTTAAATGGCCTGCCTTTTATAAAAATGGGCTGGTTTGCGTCCATATGCCTCACCAAGTGAGACAATTGTATACTAAGCTGCCAATCTAGCTGAATTGTCCGCTTTGAAAGGTCGGTTTTTGTATCAGAAAAGCCACCTTGTGGGTTTTTGTAATCCCATGTCTTGCCCACCGACACTTTTTGCTCTGAAAAGTTGAAATCGTTAGGGGTTAGGGCTAGAGCCTCGGCAAAGCGCAAGCCAGTTTTGGCAAGAAGCAATATAAACCAATCCCAATTAATTTCATTACCCAAATCCAACTGCTTTAGCAATGCTTGCAACTGATGCTGACTTAGAAATTTTGGTTTCTTTTTAGTTGGTGGCTTGCCTTTGATAACGACTTTGCGGGTTGGGTCAATCTTTACCAAACCTTCATCCATGGCGTCATAAATGGCACCTTTTAATTGGTGGTGAAAATCCATTGTTGTTGTTCTCTCATGGGTTTGGGCGTATTTGTTGATAATGTCTTGATATGCTCTTTTGTCTAAATCACAAAGCTTTAAATTTGGGGCAATCTCAATAATGCGTTGCAATGCAATCAAATACTTGCCTAGCGTAACGGGTCGCACTGCACCTTTCTTGTAAACCTCCACCCATTCGGCAAAATATTCATGGAAAAACTGTGCTGCACCTTTTCTCTTTGGCATAATAAAACCTCCTAAAATGATATGGCAAACTTCGCCATCATCATTATAAAGGAGGTTTTTTACTTTAGTATTACTACACAAACATTTTTTGTAGATATGCTTGTTTTAGGAGTTTAAGCTTCTCTAGTCTAGTTCCTTGTGCTTTGATTTTTTCATCCATCTCCGTAAAGAACTTTCCCAAAATATTTTGTTCACACATAGTAGGCAAAAAAACTTCCAACGACAAAAAGTCATTTGGCTTCACTGCCATACGCTCATAAACCGTCCCTTCTTGATATGCTAAGCTTTTTCTGATGAAATTCGGATTTGTAACTATCATTTCTAAAAAAGGAGAAAGTGCACATCCCCGTGTTTCAAAAGTTACATATATTGGTGAAAATACGGCATTTCCAAATTTATTTCTAGATATAGCACCAAACTTTAAATTGGCTGGGTTGTAGACAATATCATCAAATTTGGTAAGTTTATATTTCTTGCCACCCTCCTTCACGAGAAACTCTCTATTGTATCTATTAGATTTAGGAGTTACACCGCCTTCAACGGTGAAAGACACTAAAGGTGTTTCCGAAGAAGGAGTTTGCAAAACACTTCTTTCTATCAACACCTCCCCCAACTTACACTGCACCCACTCCCCATCAAAATCAGCGAAGCGAAGGTGTGGAGTGGTCTCTTCTTCTTGTGGAAAGAGTTGTTGAAGATATGCACGTTTTAGGGTTTTTAGCTTTTCTAGTTTATTGGTTTGCAGAGAGGTGAGAGCGTCAAGGGTTTTAAAAAAGTT
>Ga0123355_10012570_pt1 | contig 13121 bp, 11 predicted proteins | sample TergutEmb28metaG_3_FD_89872 | JGI IMG/M metagenome (GOLD analysis project Ga0123355, IMG submission 89872) | Embiratermes neotenicus P1 segment gut microbial communities from Petit-Saut dam, French Guiana - Emb289 P1 | ecosystem: Host-associated > Arthropoda: Insects > Digestive system > Gut ... | reverse complement strand
GTGAAGGTGGTAACGCGAGATGCATTGCTTGGTCGCATTTTGAACGCCGCAGACCGCATCTGAATGAGTCAGCGGAAACTGCAACTAGCAACTAGCGCAGTTCACAACCGAGCGGCAGCCTGTGTTGCGGCCGGCGTTGACATTTTCGAAAACCAGCTTTAAGCACAGATCAATTCAAATTAAAGGTAATTTCACGAATTTAACTTTACATTTATACCTTAAATGTATCATGTATTATGCTGGTTTATTATTTTCTTCCGTTCATTGTCAATAATCATAACCTTCTATTCCAAGTTTCAAGCGGTCATAACTCCGTAACCGTTCAAAATCGGACCTATGTTCGTATGAACTTTTTTGCTTAGAATCACTCGTACAATCATATCCCAAAGTAGTGCAGATTCCTCCAGAATCACCCTGTATTATAGTTTGAAATGAGTTTTGTAAAGACGCGCAACCGTGAAGGAAACTCGTGCATTATTGTGTGGATCAACCTGTGAGGAGAAGCGCCCAAATCCTCCGATCGAATAAACACTGAAAACATTCACTGTGCTGTTTGATATAAAATTATTTTCTTTCCTTGGAAGGGCTGTAATAACCAGAGTTGGACGACAGATCTATTTTCTCAGTACCTGCTATCCTGATAGTATGTTCTTTATTACCTGTGGAGACTACGGGCTAGACAATTCAGACAGTTTCCTTTCCGCCTCCACGTAGGAATGCTTCTTCATCCAAGCATGTTTCCTATCCAAAGGACACCGATTCCAGTTTCTCCTATGGTAGAGCGGTCAGAACTTGAAGATAAACCAATCAGTGTATGGAGCTTTTCCACCACGTCCTCCACAACCCTCCGTAATGTAATAATTAAACCCAACGGAAATTTCACTCTAAAGTAAATATAAGTGAACTAAAAATCTCGGCTGTCAATCGAAACGATTTATAATTTTCTCTGTTACTGCTGCGTTGAAATCTGAATATAAAAGTATCGAAGTTTTACTGCCTACGTGTTGCAAACTTCTGGAACCAATACTTTTATTGCGCAGCCTTTTTTCCTAGCAGGCTTATTATTTCTTTTGCGCTGAGGTCACACTGGTGTCATTTGTCACTTTTATAACTAAGCAGGTTTGGGATTTCAGCACCGATTTTGAAACTACACTTCTCGGTCACAGCAGACGTATTGCTTACCCAGTTTTTCAGCATTTTCGAAGTCTTTGGGCGTTAATGGTTCGCCGGGTACTTCTTTTTCCTGGAACAGATAGAAATAAATATGTTAGGAGCATTTATTTATAAGTGGAAGCCTTGCGAATGAAAGACTGGATCGTCGCAACAACGACCAACTTTATAACTTAATTCGGCATTAGGCACACTAAAAGTCATGTTCAGAATTCGGACTCATATCTTGCGGTGGGCAAAGAAACTGTATTACTTTTTCGCAGTAAGGTTCTGAATTCGTAATTATACACTCTCTACACCCATGTACTTTTAGAACTAGTGTCTCAATGTGTGGTGAGGATTAGGGATGTTGGTGGAAAAATTTAAAAATGGTTTTACGAAATTAGACAAGGTGACCTATTAGTATAATTTCTCTCCTTAGAGTGAAGCATGATTTCATGCACTCTTGAGCCGCGAATGCACTGTCGTCTGGTGGTAAGTCAAGAAATTTAGGAATTATTATCTTTTCAAATTTTTAATTAAAATATTAGTTGTTTTTAATATTCTTAAATAAAATAAAAAAAACATTTATAAAGTTTACGCCGCAATACTGTTTTACTGTTCGAAAATATATATATATATATATATATATATTATCTTGTTTCGTCTAATCGCGACTGACGACCGAATAATGTATAATGTTTCAGCATGTGAGGTGGCGTGTCGTACCAAAGAACTGAGGATTCTTGATTATCCTGGTTACTTATCTTGGTTCTTGAATTGCGTCTGTGACGAAGGTCACTGTAGAGGGACAGTTCTGCAGAGCTGAGTCCCGAAATATGCGGTGTCATCAACCCTTGAATACTCGCTAACTTTCAACATGGGATTGCAAAACTTGGAGGGTGGAATTTGAAACAGGAGGCAGTGAATGTTTTGCGAGGGACACAAGTCCAGTTATTCTAACCCGAGATTCAACCAACTGGGTGCAGCAGCAAGCAAAGGAGCATTGGAATATTTATGTGTATTTTTGTCATATATCTTACTGCCAGTTGGCAAAAATACTAAGCCTTTGCAGCGCCTCAAGGAATGTGATCCTTCTGTGATCTGATTTACTTGAACTATTTTGAATTACTGGCATTGCGAACTTTTCTCCTTTACGTTGCTGAAGTTCAGTACCGGTGAATGTTTAGCAGCTTCGATTGTGTCTTTTAATTCTGGTCCGAATGCACGTCTTAACTTTTATATCACACGTTACATTCCGTACGTGAAATGTTAAAATATATCCCAATGTAGGAAATGTGGAATGTCAAAAGACATGGGATCTCCAGTTTCAGGTAACGTAGGTGGCACTATGATTTATACTATCAGTTCTTTAAAAAAATTATGTTTTAGGTCTGGTTTTATAAAGGCCTAAATATGCAGCCCCCTTATTTTCTAATAAGTGCGATATGTTGACTGGGACTTGCTTCTATTTGAAACTTTCAATTTTTTTTTTTTTTACTTTCAAACCACAAGTCAAATGTCCAAAACAAAAACACGTTGTACGTACTTTGTGTTTCCACTTCACAGATATATGAATCGAATTTTCGCCCTGAACTAACCTAAACAAACGTAGAATTTTTTCAAATAAACGTTAAAGACAGCAACACTTCTTTAATTCTGCAAATTTGAATTGAAATTTTAGTGACTTTTCACCAGATCGTCATTTGAATCTTCAATGTTACTAAGTCCAGTTCTAAGTACATTGCTCCAAGGCTCACACGGTATGAGCCCTTAAAATTAGGGTGCCTGGACAGCTGCTTACTTTTCATATTGGATGAAACTCTCCTGATAATAACCCCATGATTATTACAACCTTGTGTCAACTATCGTTCCCACGGTCTTCAAAAACCTCCATAGATAATACCGTAAAAATGTACATCTGTAGCAAAACGGATATCTCGATATTTATTACTAACATACCAGCTTCCTAGAGAATAGATCTGAGGTCCAGAGAATGTGTCAAGGTAAAAAGTAAAGTCCACTCTACACCAGGCCACGAAAGTCCAGATGGGGAGTAGACGTACAGCTCTACTCTTTCTTTAACCTCGGAGCTAGATTGAGGTGGGTGGTCAATGCCACACTCCGGCCGCTTTAAGCCTGGGAAAGACCCGGTACCCATTGTACAGGAGGCTGGATTGGCCTCAGGACCCGTATGGAAGGGTGCGGAAAACCTCGCCCTCCCCGGCACTCAATTCCCGAAACGTCCAGCGTGTAGCGAGTCGCTATACTGACTAAGCTATCCCAGCCCCCCAACAGAATGCGTACGTAAATTTTTCGAAAGAGAAAACTCTAAGTGGCCCAAAAGTCAGTTAACTGGTGAGTTAAGCGTAGTATAAATCACGTTGCAAATTTTTTTTTTTTTGTATTTACCGAATTTTCAAAAATTTTTAGAAATAATATCGTCGATGTTCAATGCACAAATCACAAAGATGAGATACGTTTTTACAAATTGACAGGTATCAGAGAATATTTTTGGTTTGCTGGATTTTGGACCAGTTATAGAGTACTGTAATCAGATACAGAAACAATCGCTGCAAAGAAAATAAACAAGAAGAAATCGAAGAATTTCGTCGCTAAACAGCTGTTTATCAAATTCGCTCTGAGGTACCACAGATGTGTATAATTGAAGAATGTGTTACGTTAGAGTTAGAGCTCTAATTCAAAGAAAATAATAGGGTGCTTCTGCAAAATATAAATTTCAAAGGAATTACTGATGCCGCGTGATGGCACCATGGGTGTAGCTGGGAGGGAGGGGCGAATGGCGCGGCCGCCCCAAACGGCCGTAAAATAGGTGCAAAATAAACATTTTAAACGAAAAATTTCTTTTCCTACGCTGAAGAGATTTTAAATTATTGATCCAAATAAAACGAAATTTAATAAATAATTGTAATTTTTAAAGTTAGTAATTTCTGTTGTGGGGAACATTGTAATTACTCTTCCTGGGCGCCAAAGACGCACTGGGAACTGGGTGGCACACCCATTTGGTTAACGTCAGTGTCAAAGTTAGGAGATTTTTTCATTGTACTGCCTCTGTCATTAGAAACTAAATACCCCATGTAGCAGAGACTTTTTTTCAGAAGCTAACAGGTCTTCAATCAGTCAAGATATTCCCCGCATTTTATGAAACCTGAAATTTGTTTACCGTGTTAAATCATCCCGCAACTTATCCACAACCTGAGAAAGATGATTCCGATCCACACTTTCTCATCCTACTTCTTGAAAATTTTATTTTAATATTATTCTGCCATTTAAGCCTAAGCTTTTCAAGTAACCTCTTTCCTTCAGGCTTACCTCCTATTCTACCTTACACATGTCGCATGCCTAACCCATCACATCCTTCTTGATTGCTCACCCAGTACTATTTGGTGAGAAGTACAAAATGTATAGCTCCTTACTACGCATTTTTCTCTAGCATCCTGTTACTCCTTCCCTTTTGGTCGCACGGAACAGAGAAGCTGGAGAGGTTTCTTGACCATCTGAATGGCCTTCACAGGAATATACACTTCACCATGGAGATAGGAAGAGACGGCGACCTACTCGTTCTCGACATCGATATGTATATATATATATATATATACATACATACATACAGGAGACCGGATAGGACCTGTACCATAAGGTCTCAACAAAACCCACCCCCACCAACCTTTACCTGAACTCTGGATCACACCACCATCCCTTCAACAAACAATGTGTTCTTTCAACCTTGGTGCAAGAAGCCAGGACTCTGCGACAAGGAAAGGCTCGATGATGAGTTCGAATTCTTCAAAACCACGTCCAGGGAAAATGGTTATAGTACCAAACAGATAAGACGGGCCCTAAACCTGGCGGTTCAAGCCGAAAGAGAAGCCCCGTCGGTCTTTCTTCTTCAGTATGCATTGCCAACCCAGCAGAATGCTGGCCAAACACAACAGTCAGTGTGTTGGCCTGCCGTTTAATAAGATCTCCAGTCTCCTTCGTCCTATGAAGGACAACCTGGGACTGATGAATCTGGGGGTTTGCATTATACCCTGTGTGTGTGGTTAGGTGTACATCGGACAGACTGGTCGATCTCAAGAGACTAGAATACAAGAGGACCCCCGGCACATACGGCTTGGACATCCAGACAAATCGGCGGTGGGAACACATAGGTTCAACCGTAGCCATGTCATCAAGTTCCAAGACACCCGGATCCTCTCTTTCGTACGCGGCTATATGGAAAGACTTATTAGGATGCCTGTGGATTTGGAGCCTAACGGTATGAACAGGGAGGATGGCCTGATTTTGACCGGATCTTGGAAACCCATCCTTCGCCTCCTTAGAGAGAGCAGACGGCCCTTCTAGGGGCCTTCACTAATGTCCTCTTTCCTCAAGCGGAAATGACAGTTCTTTTTTTTCCCCAAACTCACTTGTACGGTATGAGCTCCACCGGAATTCTTCCCCCCTGGGCCCGAATAGCTTATCCCTTTCTTCCTTGTTCTCTTTCGCTTCCATTTTTTATATAAACTTCCATTTTACTCTCGTTTTGTTTCTCCCCTTCCCTTTCCTTTATTAGTTACCAATTCTTCTTTTCCTTCCTTTCCCCCTTTTCTTTGTTCCCTTTACTGCCCTTTCTCTATCACTTGTACACTTCTCCCGTCCTTCTGTACCTTAGTTTAGTACCAAGAGACTACACCCCCTCTGAATTTCAGTGTTACTGAATTGTTCGTTGTTATCATATCCTTCCTCCCTTAGAATTTTCCTCTGCTCTTCCTTCCGAAATATTATATTCCTTCGTCTCCCAGCCCTGCACGGGGTAATTTACCATGGAGTAATACTGGACTACGACTTTTAACCCTCCTCTTTTTTGCTTTATTTTGCTATATATTACCAGTTGTTTTACTGGTTTTTACTTACTTGTTCTTTGTTCTAGTCTTCTATCTAATTCCTCTCTCTCTTGTCCCTGCCCTTCACCTCACCACTGAGTCCAGTGCATCCCAGTTCTGCATGTGGTATTTTTACCACGCTGATAAACCAATGGGCTACGACGTCTCCTTTCTTACTGTTTTGTTGCAGAGTAACATTTACTAATCTAGCACTTTCTTTCCTTCCTTCCGCTTCGCTCATGTCAGAGTTCTCATGTGTCTCGCCATCACACAGGTTAGAATTCCTTCGATCACTGAGCATCTGTGACCAGTTCCACTGACTACCACACTCCCCGCTATCCAACTACTTGCTACAACCCTGCTGGCTTACTACTGAGACATTTTCACCGCCCATACGCTTCCCTAAATATACACCGTACTGGGACTACAGGCTTTGTTGTGAATTCTGGAACCCTGAGTATGGGACCGAGAGGTTGTCCCGAAAAGTCACTAAGAAATGACCACTACTCGCTGGGTAATAACCCAGAAGAGCGTAGTTCTCAGCTACTTTCGCGGCAGAAGCCTGAAATCTCGCGAAGGTAGAACGTGTGAGAAATAAAAGAATTCAACGAATCCCTGTAGAATTTATGGCGTTAATTTGAGATTATAGCTTTTGATCCAACTTACAACACCAGAATGTGTGCCCATTCCGAAAGTAGCGTTATATAAATCAATCGTAAGGTCACGAGAATTCACGTTTTCACGGCGGTTACTGCGAAAATTACTGTCTGGGCTCTGACGCCGTGTAGCCTGTTATAAATTTAGCGACATTTGGGAGTAACCAGACTCCTCTATTTGCAGTGTATAATGGAGGACAGCTGGTGTATCCGAAACGTCGATTAACTTTACAAGACTACACGGTGTCCCTGTCAGAAGAGAGTAATCTGCAGTCTTGATAAGTTGGTAGGAAAATAAATTTGTTCTTTGCCCATGTTATAGATGCTGGAATTGTAAATTCCATAAATTTCTTTCCAGTGTTAGTAGCCATTACATTTTCTGACTCTGAAAGGACTTCTTGACATTATTCTGTCCTTTTCAACAACAAAATTTAATGTGTGTCTAGAGCTAGGAACATGTAAGAGGCTGAGTATTCGACTTCACTCTTGGATGAGTGCAAGATAATCTCTGTGTACAGTCAGCCATATTTTGTTTGGTGTCTACAGATTCAAAATTTAGTGCACTCTTGTAATTTCGTATAAATGTTTGGTTCAATTTGTATGATACAGACATTTGAAGTATGGCAAATGAGAAGAGGATGGCGTTTCCAAATTTTGAGGAATGTATCTCTTAAAATACAGTTTTACTCGCTGTGTAAGATTAAACGTTAAAGCATCTGTATTGCGTATAACTTGTGCAGAGAAAAAATGAAGTAGGAAAGTTGATAATCAGGAATCATGTCAAGCGGCCTGAAACTACGAGGCTTAGTTGTATGGATGCTTGCTGCCAACACTACGAACGCTTTTGATGTTTTGCTGACCGTGCATCTCAGTACAGTCATAGTAATTAACCAACTTAATGCACAAATTCTAATTTTATAATAAATTTATTATATGTATCTACATGTTTCGAGCACTATGTGCTCATCATCAGGAGGTAAAAATTGTACTATAAAGCATTTGGTATCATCACACCTGTAGGTGTGATGATACCAAATGCTGTATAATACAATTTTGACCTCCTGATGATGAGCACATAGTGCTCGAAACATGTAGAAGCATATAATACATTTATTATAAGACAAGAATTTGTGTATTAAGTTGGTTAATTACTAGGATACTACAAACGCTGTCACAGTTCTGAAGTATATTTGGTATCTCTCCACACAACACAATCTTATCTAAGGGACGATATTTTCTCCAAGCTTTAATTCACGTGATCCAGTAGAACAGGGGCTATCGATGCCTGTCCAGAACAGGGGCTATCCATGCCTGTCCAGAACAGGGGCTATCCATGCCTGTCCAGAACAGGGGCTATCCATGCCTGTCCAGAACAGGGGCTATACATGCCTGTCCAGAACAGGGGCTATCCATGCCTGTCCAGAACAGGGGCTATCCATGCCTGTCCAGAACAACCCACAACAAAATTAGGACATCATTCCAGCTTCGCTGTCCACTTCACCCAAAAACAAATCAGCATCGTCACCAAGGTGCCTTGGAGAATTCTTTCCAACACCCGAAATAACGAGAAACAAAGCAAATAACCGACAGACTCTGAACGTGAATACTACACTTCTTGGTTGATGTTTGTTTCCCCTATACATGCACTCGTATAATGTTTCATGTGTTCTGAACGAAATGAAACCCGGAGTGTTGTAATGTGCTGGGAACAGCAAGCATTACTGAATTTATTGCGTTCAGTTTAATGTCTGATAGAGTCAGACGTGCGGGAGGTAATATCGGGAGACGTAGTTGGTGTAACTTAGGTAATAACGGTTTTGCTTCACTGAGTCAGAATTTGATGTGATTCTTGCCTTCATACATGTGTTAATATTAATGTTATCATAATAAAATTGAAAGTAAGGTAAAGTAATTTGTGCGTGGAGAACTAAAAGACAGAGTTCTTAAAGTATGTGTTATATTAAATCTTTTTTGTTTTACTGTATTAAAAGCATCGTATTCTCTATTAAGTGCTATGAAATGTTTAGTGCTGCAACGAAAGTAACAAAATGCTTGGAGTAAGGGATGGATTGTCGGATACCGCTTTGTTTTGTTTTTCAGACTTTTGGGTATGAGAGAATAAATATCAAAATTTTGCACCAGAATATCATTTGATGTTCTGTATTAAGTAGCGTGAAAATATCTAAGTTGTTAAGATAACTATAATCCAAGATATTGTGATGTGAGCAACAAAAATTGGAGAAATACTTCTGAGAAAAGTAGGTAGTGATGTCGGACTCTATCAGAATATGTTTAAAGTGACCCTCGGGGAGCTGGAAACTATTCAACCAAATGACGATACAAGATAACAGCTTTATGACTTCCTCTAAAGGACTGCGAAATTTAAAATAAAAAAGTCAATTTAGTTATTGTTTGCCGTACTGACAGTTTAATGAGATAATCTAATTTATCTGGATATCAATAATGATTCTATTATAAGCCGCAATGAGAGAAATATTGAAGAAATAACACCGACAGAGAAGTCTACAATAGTTGTAAACCGAGGAACAACCAAACAGCAGAACTTCATATGCGCCATATCCGTGCGTTAAATGGGTAATTCAATCTACACAGTAAGAGCAGATAATGGTGACATTCAATGACTTTGTAGGAAGTCTGTGACAGGCTTTGAAACAGTGAGTGGTACACTTATGCATTTTAACAGCTTGTGTGGACTCCTCGTAATTTTGTAAATTACCCTAATGATTACAGCGATAGTGGTTGCAACATGTCGGTACTAAATAACACGTGATCAACTCGTTTCACTTAAGTGCAGATGTCGGTCTTATTGTGCAGATGGAAAACAGAACTTATTTTCAAGCGTCATATCCGCTTTGTTCTACAGAGAGTAGTCACATTCATATGAATCCGTCCTTCTCACTCCCTGCACGTTCTTGCCTACTGAATCCTCTGGCTCGGGCGCTGGCAATGCAATTTGCCGCTGCTTGACGCAACGACAGCTTATCGCTGTGTCTTTTCATAAAACTTTTGAACACGATTTTGCCTGCCGCTTCTTTGACGACTGAGAATGGATTTTAGTTTGTATTCTGGTGGAATAGTTGGCTTACTGGTCGGATTGTTTGAGAAAGATCCGAATTTGAGTTACATATTCAAACATTATTGAAAGAGGAACGAAGCTGCAAGATAGTTCATTTCCTTGTACGTACTGCCCTTATTGCTTTTACCATGTCTCCATTGTCTCATGACTTCAACTCAGATATCCTTTGTTCTGTACTTGCAGATGTCTGGAAGAAGCAACGTATCTAGTTCATCAACCTTGAGTAATGCGTCATGTTGAAAAGAGAGAATCATAGCGCATAATTCTAACAATATGTTAATTATCCAGACACTGCTGGACCCGCAAAGCCTGTAGGGTTAAAATGTGTTCCAAACCAAGTGAGTTCTCCGTTACTGAAATGATTTAACCCTTCTTAAGTAGCTGATTTTAAGGCATCACTTTTGAATTGCCAAAAGAAAGACGATAACATACAGCAAGTAAAGGCGGATAGTGTCCGATATTACCGCCTTCTGCTGTCCGATATTACCGCCTTCTGCTCTCCAATATTTATGGCCACCTCAAGTCCATAATCTGAACAATTCTTACACTAAACCTACTGTCGCTTGCAGTATCACTCACAGTGCATCTAACAGTTCAAGTGAAGTTCATCCGAATGCAGTGTACTGGACTGTAAGAAATAACTGCACATTTAAAGAATTTCTGCTTGCCTCTAAAAGCTTTGATTTCTTGAGAACGCACAAACGTCGCTGCACACCGCACGCAACTCACCTTACCAGTGTGGCGACAGGTCACAACAACATTTCTGTGGTAGCACAACATAGTTCACCTGTTCCTTGTAAAATTTCAGCACCAGTGTCGCCTAAACGCGGATGTCCCGTATTACCAGACTTATCCGACAACACCCTCCCTTAGGTTACTCTGCTTGGCATATGCCTAACTGACAGCTAATAACACTGTCAGCACGTTTTATATAGAAATGTTTTTCAGTATCTAAAATTTTATTTTCTGTAAAGTGGTCTGGACTTCTCACGTACGATAGTCTTGCTGTCTAGAAACGTAAGTATGAAAACTGTAACGTTGGGAGTGTGAAGGGTACTCATGATAGAATGAATTGGTTACCTTATTACCCTACTTTACCGAATGCCAATCCGCCCTGCCTCACATTATAAGAGAATTGAATACTGTAAATACTCGTATTTATTTTAAAAATGTGGCTCATCCATGGTTGATATGGATACCAAACTCTTTATTAAACGTCAAAACAGACTCGTGTCCGGTAAGTTTGTACCTGCAATTCAAAATGCCGTCACAGGTTAGATTAAGATTGCAAATATATCGATACTTCGGAAAATTTTCATTGCGTGCAAATGTCACAAGCAGGAATGGGCATAAAATAGAATTGCGTAAACGTCACAGTAATGTAGAGCACTTTGTGATTATACAGAAATTTAGGTGTAGAGCTCTCAGAAGTTCCGTCTCAGTGTGAAATTAAGAATTCGAACCTATTTTTCTCCAAATGAAGTATATGGATTTGTCGTTGTATAGAAGAGAGGTACTGATATAAAAGTTTATTAATTGCCCGTGTACTATGTCATGCAATAAATTCTCATTAATGCGGTAAAAACTCTATTCATCATATTAACCGCAACGACCAACAGATTTGAGTAATTTAGCGTTAACATTTGTCACACAATTTAGCGTTTAACTTACCGATTCTAGAGTTCCTGTCGGCAAATCAACAAGTGGCTCTTTTGAATCCGCACCTCCTAGCAACGCTGCGTCATCATAAGGCTCCCTGCTTGCCGATTTGTCCTGCCACAGATCACCGTAGTCCCTGGTATAATCTGGAAGATCGTCTTCGTCAGCATTCCACAAGGAACTCAGCAACTCCACAGGAATACCGCTCTCCCGCCGATAGTCTGCAGATGTATCCTTCTTCTGGTCACTTACAGTGATCCTTCTTTCAGTACGAGGCAGTGCCAGTGGCGGTTCAATTTGTAAGCCTTCTGAAGTGTATCGAGCGCGGTGAAGGTTATAACTTTGAGTGGAAGGCAAAAATAGCATTGCCATCACCACAAAGATTGTAACTGTCATTATATACCTCCCTTCTAGTCGTTCGCCTCCCGTTGGAAATACTCTCACTGTATCTGCCAAGTACTGCAACAGACACAATTTGTCACTGCATCAATTAAATTTTGTGAGAAAAGTTATAACAGTTACCTACGCAGGCATATTTCACCTGACAGTAGGTAGCTGAATTCTAGAAAAATTTGAGAAATATATATGCATGATTTTTTCTTCAATTTTGCGGTGAACTCTCTTGCTTACATGGAGTTTAGCGCCGTTTTAAAAACCAGTGTTTTTAAATACGTTCTGCGCAGCAGTGTTAAGCAACCTTAATTACCGCGGGCCAATTAGACACAAGTGACTGGGCGAAGTATCGCGAAAGGTTTTGAAACGTAATGTTAGTGTAGAGGAATATGGAATCCTGTTCACTTTATTCATGGCCCATTTGATGAGATTACGATGAAATGCATAGCTTCTTTAAGAAGAAATACTGGTTTATTTATGCTTTTTATCAATAAAATGTACATAAAGCTGATTCTGACTAACATAAAGAAAATAAAACATGACGCATTAATTATGAAATGATTAAGAGCCGCAGGAAGCGCACCAATGATGTACAGTGTTTTAAAAGGTTTTTCTCGCGTACCACTGTCACAATACAAAATATGTGCGTGTGTCACTAACACAACACAAAATATGTAGGCGTACCACTAGGTACTGCAAATATTCATGCCTATTTTCAGGATATTGGTGTTCCGGGATGTTTCGTCTGAAGACTTCGAACCTGCCAACCAGCAAAACAACAACAACACTGTGGAAACCTCCAATTTCGCAGTTGCTTACTTACTTACTTACTTACTCCATTGTGCAGAGTCCTTCTTGAGAAGCTAACTGGTTTGCAGCTAGTCAAGTAATTCACCGCATTTCACGGGACCCGAACGTTCTTTACCGCACTCACAAACGTCCGCCAGCTGTATCTATCCTGGGCCAACCCACTCCAGTCCATATACCCATATCCCACCTCCTGGAGATCCATTCTAATATTATCTACCCATCTACACCTAGGTCTCCCCAGTGGTCTCCTTCCCTCCGGCTTCCCAAGCAAGACCCTATACACCCTCTTTTCCTCACCCATACGTGTCACATGCCCAGCCCAGCTCATTTTTCTCGATGTTATCAGCAGCACAATATTGGGCGAGGAGTACAAATCATTTAGCTCCTCGTTATGCAATCTCCTCCATTCCCCCGTTACCTCGTCCCTCCTAGGTCCAAATATTCTCCTCAACACCATGTTCTCAAACACCC
>Ga0123355_10012569_pt1 | contig 13122 bp, 12 predicted proteins | sample TergutEmb28metaG_3_FD_89872 | JGI IMG/M metagenome (GOLD analysis project Ga0123355, IMG submission 89872) | Embiratermes neotenicus P1 segment gut microbial communities from Petit-Saut dam, French Guiana - Emb289 P1 | ecosystem: Host-associated > Arthropoda: Insects > Digestive system > Gut ... | reverse complement strand
GCGGCCTTCTTCCCGTCCCTCAAAGCTGATCGCCTGCGTTGGACAAACAGGCAAGCATCTTCCAAGGCCGTCGCAGTATTGCTCACGCAGCAACTTGGCTTTCCCATCCACAATACCGATTACCCCTTCATGGCAGGCCGGCACGCACAACCCGCAGCCGATACACTTGCTTTCATTAATATTTATCATGAACGATCTCCCTTTTATTTTAGTTTGGTTAGAACAGCTATTTGTTCAAAGGAGTGGCGTCATTTACGATAAAGAACCGCGCATATATGTGCGCGGTTCTTTATGCCTGCCTGGCCTTTGCTTACATTACACAAATTGTGCGATTTCTTCCAGTGGCTTTCTTTTTTTCGGACGAATCTCGTCGCTGACCGGATATCCAATGGCTATCAGCGCATTTATACGTGTTGCCTTAGGGTCAAGATTTAGCGCGCCACAAACTTTTTCCCTGTCGAAAACGCCTATTTGGCAGTGACCCAAACCTTGAGCTGTAGCTTCAAGGCAAAGATACGCCACCGCTATACCCAGATCTCCCGCTGCGAAATACTGGCTGTCCAGCATTGATCTAATAACCGGCAACAAAACGGCGTGCTCCTCGGTCACCACAATAAACGCTTTTGCATTTTCGAGAAAGGAGTTAAGTCCCATCTGGCACCCGGCTTTGGCGATTCCGGACACAGCGTCAGGACTTTCCGCAACAATGAACCGCCACGGCTGGCTGTTGCAAGCGGAGGGCGCAAGCCTAGCCGCCCCCACGCAGCTCAAAAGTTTTTCGTGTTCCACCGGTTTATCTGAAAATTTACGGCAGGATTGACGTTTGGTGCAAAGTTCAAAAAAATCGCTCATAAACAGCTCTCCTATTTTATAGTATTTTTACATAATTATACTTGCAAAAGTCAAAATAATCAATATGTTTTTTTGAACAAAATGCACCGGCTGGGCTTTGGTGAATACTTGACAAAGGGGCAGGCGATATGTTACACTTCGAGTAGAGTTATACGAGAAAAAAGGAGGGATACCTGCCCTGAGTTTTGTAGGCCGGGGCTTAGATGTAATATGTCAATAGAGTAGGAATATGCGCGTTATGTGCCGGGCTGACGGGGAGTAGTCGGACGGACGGATAGACAAAGCTATTGAGGAAATAGCTAGGGTCTAGCGATGGATATTCCGCACCCCGCTGTTGCATATAAAATGGAATAATTGCTTCCGTTTATATGTTGCAAAGGAGTTTTCTTGGTTCGTCAACAAAAACGGAGGTATTTTTATTGTGAAAAAAATTAGCACCAAAGCGCTTACTCAAATTGCGCTGCTTATTGCACTTGCGATTATTTTAAACGGGCCTCTTTCTATCCAGGCCCCAATAGTCAGGACTTTGAATTTTTCATTTTTGCCGATTGCAATTATTGCCATGCTGCATGGCCCGCTGCTTGCTGGAGTCAGCGCTGCGGTTGCCGACGTTGTTGGATTTTTTCTTTTCCCTGGGCCGTGGCCATTCTTTCCGGGCTTTACACTTTCAGCCTTTGTAACTGGAGCAGTTTTTGGGGTTTTCCTTTACCAAAACAAAAAAAGCTGGGGCATTTCCGCTCACGCCGAAAGCTGGCTGCGTGTTGTGATATCAGTGCTGGCAATTACCGCTGTCGTGCGCCTGGGACTGAATATTTTGTGGCTTAGCATGATGTGGGGAGACGCGTTTCTAGTCCTGCTGCCCCCGCGTATAATCGGAGCCTTGGCGATGGTGCCGATTCAAGTAGTCTGCATCCGTCTTGCCGCAAATAAGCGGTTTTATTCGGTGCTCGGTGGCAAGCCCGCTTTGCAGGAATAATCTACAGACTGGGCGCGCGTGGGTGTGTCTATTAACATCAAGTGCAAAAAAGGAACGCGCCGTACGCGTTCCTTTTTTATTGCAAAAGACCTGCCTTAGTGAATGGAGCGCTTAACATGAAAAATCTGTGGGATATATTTTTTACCTTCGCCAAAATTGGCGCATTTACTTTTGGTGGGGGCTACGCTATGCTGCCAATCATCCAAAAGGAAATTGTCGAGCGCAAGGGCTGGCTTGGGGATGAGGAAGTTGCCCAATACTACGCCATGGCGCAATGCTTGCCGGGTATGATCGCAATCAACACGGCCGCATTTATCGGCAACAAAGTAATGGGTAAGCGAGGTAGCGTTGCAGCTTGCCTGGGGCTGGCCACGCCGTCATTTATATTCATCACACTGATTGCCACCGCCCTGCAAAATTTTCTGGATCACCCAATGGTGCAACGGGCGCTCTTTGGTATTAAGATCGTCGTTTGCGCCCTCATCGCGCAGGCCGTTGTCAGATTATGGCAGACAGCGGTTAAGGATATGCTCGGAGTGGTCATATATCTCATTGCGTTAGCGTTGGCAATTTTTACAAATCTACCTATTGTTATCTTGTTGGTAGCTGCGCTTGCCGCAGGAATCGCCGCTGATGATCTGAAGCGCAGGAGAGCGGGGAAGAGCGAAAAATGATTTATCTGCTGCTTTTCTTCGAGTTTTTTAAGATCGGGCTCTTCACCATCGGCGGGGGGCTGGCCGCAATTCCCTTTCTTTACGAATTGACCGAAAGATACGACTGGTTTACCGTCGCCGATATAACTTATATGATAGCAATTTCAGAATCGTCACCCGGGCCTATTTTGGTTAACATGGCGACCTTTGCGGGCAATCACACGGCGGGGCTGTTAGGGGGCGTGGTGGCTACCCTTGGTAGCATTACTCCGGGAATTGTCATAGTTATACTGGTGTGCAGGGCTCTGGATAAGTTTAGCGAAAACCGGTATGTGCAAGCAGGTTTTAGCGGCATCAGGCCGGCTGTAACCGCTATGGTTACCATTGCCTTGATTACGGTGGCGAGGATATCTCTGTTGCGCTGGTATGAGTTTACACAGTCGATGGACTGGGCGATTTTGGTGAACTACCGGGCTCTGGCCTTGTTTGCTGTTGCTCTCTTTGCTATACTGAAATTCAAAAAGCACCCGATTATTTATATTGTAGCCGGTGCGATAGCCGGGCTGCTTTTAGCGCCGTGATTGCTGAGACAGCGTTCGGTTAATCAAGCCCGTACTAAAACAGTACGGGCTTTGTGCTATTTAGAATTAGTATGGCGTTGCCCATCGGAGGAAGAGCCGGGCGCTGTCTTGGCGCGGCTGCTTTCGTCCTGCGGATTGTGCTTGACGTTTTTGGAAGAGAAGGAGCCATCAGCCTTTTTGGCATCCTTGCCTTTATTTTTATTTTGTTGCACGGTGACCCTCCGCCATGATTATTTATCGCCCTGTGTAAGGTTATCGGCGTAGCGGTGCAACTCGTCTTCTGACTTAATGCTTTCCCTGCGCTGTATAATCATTTCCTGCACATATTCCGGTAAAGAATTGAAGTACTGTTTGGCGCCTGTGCTTGTGCTCAGCAAACCGTCCAAGCCTTGGCGGAAATCCTCCGGCTTATTATTTGTCATCCGTCATACCTCCGTTTTGCAGCATGGGAACTGCCTGTTGATATTTAGTATTTACAAAAATTAGGCAGCTTATGCATCTACAGCAACAATAAGTACCCAACATGCGAAGAAAGTCACCGCTAACAGTGACTTTCTTTTAAACAACTTCCCTTGCCCCGCAAGACGCCAAGAATTTTTGGAAAGCCGCATGTCCTGTAGCATCCGTTTTGAATACCCCGGCATGGCACAGCCCCTCAAGAAATTTTTGACCGATGGCTTTTTCTATCCGCGCCCCGGCTTGCTCCGGCGTGGCGGCTCTGCCCTCTGAGAGCATCTCTACAACCCAAGCCTTGTGTTTGTGAAGCAGATGCCCTGCATCAATACCCGCGATATCCTTTTCGCCGAGCAGATAGCCCGCAATCAGCTGCGTTTCCTCCTTCAGCCTGCCCGGTAAAATGGCCAGCCCCATAACCTCAATCAAGCCGATATTCTCCTTCTTGATGTGGTGGACGTCGGGGTGTGGGTGAAAAATGCCGTCCGGGCGCTCCGCGCTTGTGCGGTTGTTGCGCAGAACCACATACAGCTCATACTTGCCGTCTGCATTGATTCTCGCGATCGGTGTAATCGTGTTGTGGATACTGTCCCCGGTTTTAGGCAGAATTCTCACAGACTTATCTTCATAGTCCCGCCATTTCGCCAAAATTGCCGTAGCAGCCTGCGTTAGCTGCTCTCTGTTTTCTGACCGCAGCCTGATTACCGACATCGGCCATTTTACAATCTCCGCGTTGACCTCTTCCAGTATATAGCGACTGAGAACCCCTGCTTTTTCGATGGGGAAGGTATACCTGCCGCCCTGAAAGTGGTCATGGTTTAGAATGCTTCCGCCTACAATGGGCAGATCCGTGTTGCTGCCAACAAAGTAATGAGGGAACCGCTCAAGGAAGTCCAGCAGTTTTTCAAAAGTGGCGCCGCTTATAGAGATGGGGCGGTGTCGGCTGTACAAAGGTATGCAGTGCTCGGGGTAGTAAGAATACGGGGAAAACTGCAAATACCAGTCCTCGCCTGCCAAACGCATGGGAATTATGCGGTGATTTTGGCGGGCTTGGTGGTTTATATTCCCGGCGAAACCAATATTCTCCACGCATAGCAGACATTGGGGATAGGATGTTCCGCCCGCCTCCAGCATTTTGGCAATGTCTCTGGGATCCTTTTCAGGCTTAGAGAGATTGATGGTGATCTCCAACTCGCCAAAATCTGTTTGACAATTCCAGTGCAGATTTTTCTTGAGCCTTGTGGTCTTTATATAATTTGTGGCGGAGGACAGCTTGTAAAAATAGTCGGTGGCGGCCTGCGCGCCTTGTTCCTTTTCAATGGCGAGAAAGGTGGCCTCAACCTCGCTTTGCCTCGGGGTTAATATCCCCATTATCTTGCCTTCAAAGAGGTCGCGGCGGGTTGTGGTATCTTCTTCGATCAACCCTTTTTCGAAGGCGTAGTCTAAAATTGGGGCAAGAATTGCGTCCAAATCGTTGATAACCTCATTGATTTGACCGTCAAAAGGCCGTGAAATATCCAGCAAATCGAAAAGAAGATTGCGGGATACTTCCACATCCAGACCCGCAATCAACCTATTTTTTACAGCGTATTTGAGCAATAGCTCTATATTTGCGGTAATGTCCATATGTCCTCCTGCCAATCTCAGTCGTTATGTATATCCTACAATATCTGTTTCCTGCACCAAAAAGCCATTGTTCTCCGCAACGCACCAATTTCTATTGCGGTTGTCATCGCAATTGTTAATATATTCAGACAAAGAAAGTATACCACAATCTCAGGGTAATTGGTACCTCATAACGCTATCGCATAGTGTCGCCTGCCTATCTTATCAAGCAAACTGAAAAAAAGAAAGCGCAGCGTTGATGAAGCGCTTGTTGACATTTTAAATATAAACTCGGTGCGTTTACTGTGACTAAAATATGGGCAAACTGGGATAAAGCGGGAACTTTCGTCGGGCAAAGAGCTTTCTGAGAAAGGAGATGTAAAGAAATGGCAGCGGAGAAAGGCCTAAAGGGAAAGGGCAAAAACAGAAAGCTGTTTCAGGGAATGGGAATAGGGTATGTAAGCTGTTTAATTACCCATATCATAGTGGCTCTGTTGCCTTTGTATACGATAATTCCTTTTGTTAACAGGCTTGGTGGACATACATGCCATACCCACTCTCACCATGGATTGATGGAACATATCTTTGTGGATATTCTGACCTTAACATTAGTCATCATCCCAGTGGCTATCTTGACATATGTAGGCCATAAGATTGTTAGATATTTCAGGTGCAAATGCGCAGATGTACATGAGGTAAACATCTGCGATGAGTGCCCGCACAATAATGTTTTGAACAAAGGTATCGCTAATAAAAAATATTAACCGCTCCTATTTGGAGCGGTTTTTTTGTAAATATTCGTTATGGCGATAGTAAAATTCGGGAACTGTATCTAACGCTACATATAGGTAATTCACACTTTTTTGTTGCCCAAACAGCTTCCCTAAGGTAGCGATTCATGGTATAATGTCCGCAGAGGGACGCGGGACAGTATACTTTATGCGCCGCTGCGGGGCAACCGCATTTGGATGCGCAATTATAGCATATCCTGCAAATATTGCTATAATGTCCACAGAAGGGCGCGGAGATTATCCTTATGACATACATATACGGGCAATAGCATACATAAAGTCAGGCTAGGAAATCGTGCAGATTCACACAAATTTAGTATTTATTGAGAGGAGCGGTATCGCAAATGTCGAGAAGGAAAGCGGTTGCTATGTTGGCGGTATTTCTATGTATTTTTTTTCTTGTGGCGTGTGCCTCGAGAATTCCGTCGCCTGATGTTGAGGTAGACGTAGAGGAAGAAAATCAAGTGGAATATCAAGAAGACGAACCCGACGTTCTTGATGATTACCCGGAAGAGCCGGAAGAACCCGAGGAATATCCCGAAGACGATGAGCCGGAAGAGGAGCCCAAACCGGAAGAGACGCCTTCTCCCCCCGCACAAAGCAACGACGCCGCAGGTGGAACGCAGCAACAACAAAATCAGCAACCCGCGCCGGCGCAGGAGCAACAGCAGCCTGCACCACAGCAGGCTCCGGCGGAAGCACAGCCACAACCGGCAGCAACCCCAGCGGCGGCTGGTAGCGTGACCGGCTCCGAGTTTGAAATGGAAGTTATACGACTGGTCAATGTCGAGCGCCAACGCGCGGGGCTTGGGCAGCTTACCGCAAACTCATTGCTTATGAGTGGAGCGAGGATCCGGGCAGAAGAAATTGACGTGCTTTTCTCGCACGACCGCCCTAACGGATCCAGTTGGCGAACCGTTTTGTCTGATTTGGGGTATACGCGTACCCCCGTCGGGGAAAACATAGCGGCGGGGCAGACTTCTCCGTCAATGGTTGTGAATTCCTGGATGGGCTCTCAAGGCCACCGGAATAATATCCTTGGCAGCGCTTACACCGAAATAGGCGTAGGGGCTGTGGTTGGTTCGGACGGCAGATGGTATTGGGTACAGCTGTTTGGCGGCGGGGGCGGTGCAGGGGCTTCTGGCAGTGGTGCTGCCGGGTCGCAGGGGCAGGCTTCCGGCCAAGGGAGCGGCACGTCTTGGGTTCCGCCTCGAGCGCAATATAATATCAGCGCACCATCTAGCGGCAATGTCAGGCCCGGGGATGTGCTGATTCTCGAAGTTGTAACATCCGATCCTTCCGTCCCCTTTACCGTTTCCTGGAGCGCTCCGCGCCAAAACTTTTGGTGGTATTTCCGCGATGGCATAGTTGAGATTTTTGACTACCCCGAATCTGCCACCCCGGCGCTAAACGCAAGAGTTACGGTGTTTGAGTTTGGCAACCCTGTGGCCGAGATAAGCGTAACGTTAAATTTTCGCTAAGTTTTGCATCCATATGAGTTGCAGTTAACATTATGCTGCTGGAACAGGCGCGGTGTGTATTCCATTTCGTAATATAGCGCAGGTGATCCAACATGAATAATATCGGTGCGGTTATTTTAGTGGGCGGAAAAAGTCGCCGAATGGGCGAAAACAAAGCGCTCCTGGCCATAAAGGGGAAAACATTCCTGGATCAAATATCCGGGCAAGCAAATGAATTTCAGGAAGTTTTGCTCTCGGTGGACAGCGCGGATAAATACAAACACAAAAATCTTGCGCGGGTAGAAGACCTCTATCCCGGCTGTGGGCCTATAGGGGGAATCTATTCGGCGCTGTGCGCTTGCCGCTCTGATTATCTTTTAGTGGTCAGCTGCGATATGCCGCTCTTTCAAAAGGAGTTGGCGCAGTATATGAGCGCCTTTGTAGCCGATTCATACGACGCCTTTGTTTTGGTCACACGCGAGCAGCGCGTACAGCCACTGTGCGCGATTTATTCAAAGCACGCCGCAGATATCCTAAAAGAGCAAATTGAAGCAGGAAATTACCGCCTGCTTGACGCTTTGGAAAAGATGCGTGTGAAAAACATCCCGTTGCGCCACAGCGTTTTCCCGGACGAAATAGTGTTTAACGTAAACACACCCGAAGAATATGCCGGATTTATCCGGCGCGTGCAGGGTGTTCCGATCATTGCGGTTTGCGGCGTGAAAAACTCAGGCAAAACAACATTGCTGACCAAGGTGATCCCCATTTTAAAGGAGCGCGGGCTGCGTGTGGCGGCAATAAAACATGACGGCCACGACTTCAACCCCGACATGCCGGGAACAGACAGTTACCGCCTGCGCGAGGCGGGCGCTTGTGGCATTGGCGTCTACTCACCAAACCGGTATATGCTCACAGCCGAACAGACGGGAATCACCCCTGCATTCTTTGCACCTTTTTTTGAGCGCGCGGACTTGATTTTGCTGGAAGGCGGCAAACATACGGCCTACCCTAAAATAGAAATTGTGCGCCGTGGCGTTTCCGAGCGCCCGGTAAGCGATACATCAACACTTCTTGCACTCTGCTCAGATTTGGATATACAAGTCCCGGGTGTGCCTACTTTGCCCTTTGATGATTACGGCAGCATTGCCCAGGTGATAATTGATCATCTTCAAGGATAGCAATTTTACAGCTGATTTATTCTCAAAAAGTGTAACCGACCCGAACGGAAATCTCCAGTCGGGTTGGTTTTGTTTTATCTAATCGTGAACTGTAACTGCCTGTGTTGCGGTCAACTTGCTCCTCTTGGGCCTCATAATCCACAAAGACGACAGCAAGGGCGCAACGAGGGAGTAGCCGAACACCCGAAGCAGTTGTGCTCCAGTAAGCGGCGCCGTTAAAAATACGCTCTGCATAAGCGGGTGGTAGACGGTCAGCATGGACATTCCCAGTGAAACCAGCACGGCTAAAATCAGAGTAGGGTTGCTCAGCAGCTTTATCTGGAACAGGCTTTTATCCTCCGATTTGCACTCGAACACGTGGAAGAGTTGCGTAAAGATCAGGGTGACAAGAGCAGCAGTGCGGGCTATGGACACATCCCCATAAGCGCGGATATAGCTGGTGAAGACAAACAGCGTGGTAAGCCCTATAACGCAGCCGCGGAATATGATGGTCGTGGCCAGGCCGTTCGAGAACACCCCTTCGCCGGCAGGTCTGGGCCTGCGGCTCATGATGTCTTTTTCGGCTGGTTCAAGGCTGAGAGCCATTGCGGGCAGGCCGTCTGTGGCGAGGTTGACCAGCAAAATCTGGATAGGCAGAAGCACAATCGGCAGCCCCATAAGCATCCCTAGGAACATGGTGACGACTTCACCGATATTGCAGGAGATAAGATAGCGGATAAACTTGCGGATATTGGCGTACACCACCCGCCCCTCCTCAATGGCGGCTACCAAGGTGGCGAAGTTGTCGTCCAGAAGGATGATGGCGGCCGCCTGCTTTGTCACATCGGTGCCGGAGATACCCATCGAAACGCCGATATCCGCCTCCTTGACTGCTGGTGCGTCGTTTACGCCATCGCCGGTCATAGCCACGATAGCGCCCTTCTTTTTAAGCGCCCGCACAATTTTTAACTTGTGCCCCGGGCTTACCCGCGCAAAAACTGAGATATTATGAACGATTCGCTCGAACTCATCCGGGTGCATAGCGTCGATTTCGGCGCCGGTCATCACTTTGCCTGAGCCGCCCATTATGCCGATATCCCTAGCGATGGCGCATGCAGTTGCTTTGTGGTCTCCGGTAATCATCACCGGGCGGATTTTGGCCATCTTGCAGCGGGCCACCGCATCATAGACTTCTTTGCGGGGCGGGTCTAGCATTCCTACCAGCCCCACGAAAACCATGTCATCTTCGGCACGGGATTTATCCGAGCCATCCTTGCAGGCAAATCCCAACACCCTCAGGGCTTTTTCGGCCATCGACTGCGCGTGCTGCTCAATTGTTCGCCGATGGGCGGGGGTGAGGGGCAGTGTGCCCTGGTCGGTCATGATGTATTTACAGCGACCCAGCAATAGGTCAGGGGCCCCTTTAGAGAAGGCGAGCGTTCTGCCAGAATTGCTTTCGAGCAGAACGGTCATACGCTTGCGGTCGGAGTCGAATGGAATCTCATCCATCCTGCGATATACCCCTGAACTCTGCGTCACCCCAGCCTTTGCAGCCATTACCAGCAGCGCTATTTCGGTTGGGTCCCCGCTTATCTCCCAACTGCCCGAGGCGTTGCTGGCCGTGCGATCCCTGCTTTCCAATCCCTCGTCCGGAGCAGTTAATTGGGCGTTGCTGCACTCCGCGGCTATCTCAAAAATCCGGCTCAGGGTGGGGGATGCGCCAACATCCGCGCGTTTTCCTTTCGCGGTGAAATGTCCTGCCCGTTCATAGCCGTTGCCGGTTACTTCCAAGGTGTAGTCGAGGGTGAAGATTTCCCGCACTGTCATCTTATTTTCGGTGAGCGTACCGGTTTTATCTGTGCAGATCACGTTTGCACAGCCCATGGTTTCCACCGCGTGCAGTCGCCGGACAAGAGCCTTTCTTTTGAGTATGCGGTTAACTGCTAAAGCCAGCGCGATGGTGACAATAGCCGGAAGCCCCTCAGGCACGGCGGCCACAGCCAAAGATATGCCGGTGAGGAACATGCTGAAAATATCCTCGCCGCGCATAATCCCGGTAACGGTTACGATTGCGCAAATACCCAGGCAACCCACTGCTATGTATTTGCCCAGCTGCCCCAGGCGTTTTTGTAGTGGGGTTTGCTCATCCTCGATGGTGTGAAGCATACCGGCTATTTTGCCCATTTCGGTATTCATGCCGGTAGCGGTGACTATTGCTTTCCCCCGTCCTTTGGAGACGATCGCGCCCATGTACACAAGTTCAGGCCGCCCCGGCCCGATGGGGATACCTTCGCTCTCCGCCTTTTGCTTGTCCACCGGAACGCTCTCGCCGGAAAGCAGGCTTTCGTCGCACTGAAGAGATACCACTTCGACAAGGCGTGCATCGGCGGGGATTTTATCCCCTTCCGCAAGCAGGATAAGGTCGCCCGGCACAAGCTGATCGGCGGATACTTTCATTTGCCTGCTTTCCCGGATTACCCGGGCAGCAGGGGCGGCCATCTTGCCAAGGGCCTCCAGCGTCTTTTCGGTACGGTACTCCTGGAAGAAGCCCAAAACCGCGTTAACCAGCACAATAACAATTATGGCGATCGCTTCGGTAACCTCGCCCATCAGCACCGAAACAACGGTGGAAGCCAGCAATATCATGATCATAAGGTCGCGGAACTGCCCCGCGAATATTTTCATGAGGCTTATTTTTTTCCCCTGCTCCAAGCGGTTTTCACCGTATTCAATAAGTAGCCGCTCAGCCTGCCTCTGCGAAAGACCCGGCACTCTTTCTGTTTGTGTGCGCATATTTTCCTCTCCTTGCCTTTATACTTTTGAGACGAGCCTAACTTGTCCGCATGATCCATATATACTTGGCATTGTCATGTTTTATGCCACGGCATGTACACACAACTCTTGGCAGATTTGAACAACAAAATCAATTTAAGTTTGGGATATGCGTCTATTGAACATATGTTCTTTTTATGATATAGTTATAGCACAGCAAAAAGGAGCATGAGAAAATGAACAATGTTATCGCTTTACCAGAAAAGAGGCGAAGCGCCTCAAGAGTAAAAAAAGAAAGTTTGCGGGTGCGAACAAAGCGCTTGTTAATTGTTGCGGGAATATTCCTGGCAGTGGCGGGTATTCAAATCCAGCATGGGCAGTACAGGCAGATAGACAGGGAGATAGGCGAACTTGATATTCGGGTTTCAGCTCTGGAACGCCGAACGGAGCAAAGTTTGGAGCGCCTTAACCTGCTTTTGGGTTCGAACTCAGACGAACGTATGATCTGATTTTGTGCTCTATTGGTAGTTATAATTTGCTGCGCAAGTCGGTTAGAGCTTTGATGTGAAGCTCTTCGTCTTCTATCAGTCTCTTTAGCAGCGCCGTGATTTGCTCGTCCGCTATGCGGCGGATAGCGCCGTAGTAGAATTCGATGGCTTGCTGCTCGGCGCGAATGCTTATATCAATTATGCTTTTTGGGTGTTGCCCATATTGGACGAAGCCAGAATTCCATCTGGCGCGGCGCGTTCCCTGATAATAGCTGTAAGTGGGGTGTAGCCCCAACTGAAGTATGCACTGCCCCAGTATTCTAAGATGCTGCATTTCCACTATGGCGATGCCACCCAGCACATCTGAAAGCTGCGGGTGTTCGCGCTCGGTTATAATTTGATGGTATGTGTACTGGTGGATGGCGGTCAGCTCGGAAATCTCCCCACTATATGCGGACTGTAAAATTCTGGCATAGCGAATATTCCGGCCAGGTATCTGTGGTTTGGGGTATGGCTGTGGCGAGTGGTAAATTGGTGATGTAGTGGTCATTTTTATCATCCCTCCTACCTAATTCTATGTGAGGGCTTGGCAAATTTATGAATTAACTAAAAGGATATGCAACTAATATTAAGTGGGGAAATGTCCCGCTTTTTGGGTGTTTGGTTGATTTTTCCCAAGGTAAGCGGTATAATGAATACAGATGTATTTATTGTGACTAGACGCCGTTGTCGCCAATTGGAAAAAAGGAGGGCATGCTGTTGGAGGCGGAAAACACAAGAACTCATTACACCGATCTTGTGCGCGAGCGCAATCAGGAAATTGCCTGGCGAACCGGACGGCAACCTGTTGGATATATTCGCACCTTCGGGTGCCAGCAAAATCTTTCGGACAGTGAAAAACTTAAAGGTATGCTCTTTGAAATGGGTTACTGCCTCGCCGAACAGCCCGAGGGCGCCGATATAGTCCTATACAATACCTGCGCAGTACGCGAACACGCCGAAGATCGTGCTTTAGGTCATGTTGGTTCTCTAAAGGCCCTCAAAGAGCAAAATCGTGAGCTTATCGTCGGCCTTTGCGGCTGTATGGTTCAGCAACCCCATATTGTTGATAAAATCAGGGAACGCTATCCTTATGTCGATATTATGCTGGGCACCCACGCTATCGGAAGACTGCCCAACCTAATCTGGAAAAAGCTGAGCAAGGGTGGCAGTGTCGCTGATATTTCCCATAGTGACGACAACGGTTTGGGAGAAGATTTACCCATCCGGCGGGATGGCACGCTCAAAGCCTGGGTTCCGATTATGTATGGCTGCGACAATTTTTGTTCTTTTTG
>Ga0123355_10012566_pt1 | contig 13123 bp, 11 predicted proteins | sample TergutEmb28metaG_3_FD_89872 | JGI IMG/M metagenome (GOLD analysis project Ga0123355, IMG submission 89872) | Embiratermes neotenicus P1 segment gut microbial communities from Petit-Saut dam, French Guiana - Emb289 P1 | ecosystem: Host-associated > Arthropoda: Insects > Digestive system > Gut ... | reverse complement strand
GGTCTGGGTAGGTTAGTTGAAATTAGGTTTAAGGGCCCTCCTGGCACTACATCCTCCTATATCACCACTCACATCATCGGGACAACGTAACCGCGCCTCATGGGCGTCCCAACCTGAGAAGTCAGTTACACTTCTGCCATCCCCAGGAGGGAAGACCACGAAGTCTGTCAAGGACATGTGGGGCAGTGGATTAAAAAAAAAAAAAATATATATATGTTATGCATCTGCTGGGCTGGATAATAAATTATGGATATTCTGTTTCCTACCCACTTTCACATCCGTTGTTGTTGAATTATTCTTACAGATGACTGTACACATTGCCATCGTCACTGTTCTGTCCCTGTGGTCAGGTAGTACTTTTATTATGTGAGTGTGTTCTGTATAAATCTAATATGTTTAACTTTCTTCACAGTTACAATTTCATGAATCACGTTTTACTTACTTGGTGTGGCAAGTTTTCGCAAAAATCCTACAATTAGAGAAAAAGAGTTGTCATAAAAATCATGCAGTTCGAGAAAACTTCTTGTACTGCTTAACCCTGAAGATGAACGCAATACAGGTTATTAAAGCATCAGGAACTGCTCAACCAACAGCATGACATCACATTGCAGAGACTGGAATGGCAATGGCACCACTATGGAACCTTGAAATCTCACGCCACCTTCTGTCCATGTGTTATGTTTTGTCTGTGTCATGGTAGAATTCTGTTGTCTGTGCCGCAGTGCATGTTACAGGACAGTGCTACAGATGTCTCTTTCTTTCAGACTCACCGTATCGTACTGCCATCAGTGGGGCAATACTAAAGCTTCAAGAGGAGGGCAAGTTGCACATTCTGAAGACACGCTGGTGGAAGGAGAAACGTGGCGGTGGGTCCTGCAGGGTGAGTACTGCCACGTGTGCATCCTGCATTGTGCAGCGCCTCTCTGCAATACTACCAACACAATGCCTCTTTTTATTACAGGATGACACATCCAAGACCTCGAGCACTGCTAATGAACTGGGCTTGGCCAACGTGGGTGGTGTCTTTGTGGTGCTGATGGGGGGAATGGGTGTGGCATGTGTCATCGCCGTCTGCGAGTTTGTGTGGAAGTCGCGCAAGGTGGCCGTGGAAGAGAGGGTGAGGAACATACTGCAAGACACCTAGCGGTAATTTCACACTCTCTCACTACGCAGCACTGACTCTCCTGTCTGTTGATGATTGGGCTGAGGGCTTCAGCGACTCTCTTCTGTGGCAGTGTTGGTGTTCCACCAATGTAACTGATACTGACACTGCTAGCTGCAGGCTCTGAGATGTTAACATGCATTTCATTATGAACGCATTTCTGGAAGCTGCTTTCAATGATTTTATCAGTTTTCACCAGTTGCTGTTCTCTCTCGGTTTGTGAGCTTGATTTGTTCATCAAAAACTACTCACATGGTGAAAACTCATAAACGAAAATTAATTCCAAAGATCTAGAATACCTCCAGTCACAACCAACACACTTTTATAAATATGTTTATTAAGCAGTGATTAGTTCCAGCCCAAAATAATTGCCCATTGCTGCCTACAATATAAATTTTAATTGGTTCTAGAGACCAAAAATGTGTCCTCATAGTTAGAGACTTGGTACAGAACAGAACAGTACCGGAGTATGAAAAGATAACACTAATGGTTAGTTGCTGTATTTGAGTGACATTCTTAGCCATTGACAACAATAGTTACATCATTAAAGTTTTACGAATTTGTACCATCCTTCAAACATAAATTCCTTAAAATTTATTTAATGAAAGTGATTAACACCTAGAAGAGTGAAGTTCACAACAAAATTACTAGAACAGCGAGAGATGCTGCTATGCCACTGCATCTCCTGAGAATCATCATGGATGCCATGAAGTTCCATGCATTCCAGAAGTTTAAAGAACTGACAACAGGTGAGAAGACTTGCTGGGAATGCCGATCAATTTCTAAGAGGTGGGGACTTGTGTGATTGAAGACGGGCTATCAAATTGGAAATCGAACATTAATACATCTTGTAAATATCTACTGGTTGCTCGTGTCCTGAGGTATTTTTCTCTGTTAAATATGAAACTTCAGTCACAGTGCAAAATACAGAATACTGAACCCCTCAGTCCACTGTGTTATGTAGACTTCCCGAATTGTTTCTACAGGTTTCAGTTCTTGTCAGTTCAGAGTTCCAGAGAAGTCACCCTTTATTCTGTGTGCATTTTACTGTTTGGACAGCACATGTTTACATCATGTGATGGCACATGTACACGTTTAGACAGATGTACCATGCATGTGGCACCACATGTACACAGTCTGGCAGGCCTAGCTTCATGTGACAACACATATAAATGCTTAGACACCTAGCATCACATGTGACAGCATGTGTATGCATTCTGACAGGCCTAGCATCAAGTGAAAGAACATGTGCACAGTCTGACAGGCCTAACATCACATGTGACAGCACATGTGTACAGTCTGGCAGGTCTAACATCACATGTGACAGCACATGTGCACAGTCTGACAGGCCTAACATCACATGTGACAGCACATGTACATGCTCTGGCAAGCCTAGCATCACATTTAGTACAGTTAATCATTCGCAAGTGATTCAGCCTTCTCTGCTTATCAGTATTTAAACTCGCAGGAATGAAGTTGTGCGTTGCACGTCAGCTGTCAAGCTAGTTTGGATCACATTTAGTAGCTGCCTTCTTCAGGTCTCTTCCGGTACTTTATGTCTGTCAGTGCAAATGACATGACCTTTTCTTCTTAATTACTTTTCCATCTGTCATTATTTCATTACATTTCCTAACATCATGATTGTGTAACTCATTGTGGCAGAATTAGAACTTCCCACAACATCACTAACAAATCAATTTCATGCATGAAGCAGTTAAGAGCAGATTAAATTAATGGGATGCCTGCTGAAATTCTGTCAAGAATCTGTCTCCTCATTGGCTACATAAAAATTTAAAGATTAGAATATATGGTACTGTAATTTTGTGTGTTATTTACTATGTGTGTGAAACACCATCTGTCACATTAAGGAAGAATATACTGAGGGTGTTTAATAATAGGGTGTTGGGGCAGATATTTGTGGCTAAGAGGGAAGAAGTGACAGGAGACCAGAGGAGAATGTGTAGTGCAAAGCGTCATGATGTGTACTCCACACCAGATATTATTTTGGTATTCAAATCAAACAAGATGAGTTGGGTAAGGCATGTGCCATGAATGGTGAAGAACGAATATATATACAGGGTTTTGGTTTGTAAATCTGAGACACTTTGGAAGACCTGGGTGTAGATCGGAAGATAATATGAAAATTGTCCTTAAAGAAACAGGATTGGCAGGCGTAGCCTGGATTACTCTGGCTTATTGTGTGGACAAGTGGAAGGCTGTTGTTAACATGGCAATGAACTTTTGGGTTTTGTAAAATACAAGAAATTTCTTCACTATCTGAGATTACTCGTAGCTTCTCAAGAAGGACTGTTCCATGGAGGTGGAAGAGGAGTAGGTACCGAGGTATCCAGTTTTGTGCCTGAAATAAACTCATCATCTGAAAAATTCAGCATTCTGTCATAAGCGTTCATTTTGGCATTTGAAGTTTACATTCTGTTTTCAATACACTGATATTTACTTGTTTCTTCCATAAGTTTGGCACCTGCCACTATTGTAATGTTCATTTGTTTCATCAAATGTCCATAAATATGATCAGGGTCATGATGAAATTTTGGCCTCATGTCTTGCAGTTGTATGCTACATTGCAATATCATTCAGATGTCACAGTATGTTTTTGTGCAGTGACTAATTTCTTAACCAGTTTTATCACTTTTCCTTTGTATTATGTTAGACTGATATGAACAAAAACTAATTTAAGCCAAATTTAAAACGTTATCTGCACTAGTAAAACTTACTATTTGTAATATTTGTTTAAATGTGATAGTTGTACTTGTAATTCAGTTTACTACTAATGTTTTAATCACCCTGTGATTTTTAAAATTTGTGTGTCTGCAACAAGGAGCTTTTGGTCAGCTTGCTAATTGAAATCTACCGATTGAATAGAAGAGTGCAGAAATTTAGACATCTATTTATGGAAGATCCAGTTCTTTTGAGATGTGATGCTGTCCCAGTGGGCAAGTAGTTCCTAAATTTCTGAAGGGTCTAGTACTTTTATCTTCAGGGTTAAGCAGTCAAGAACCTTTAAAACAACAGGAACTGTGAACGAGCGGACAGTGTCACATGCCTGCATACTGGCATCTTCAGTAACATTGCTGTGAGAACATTGATTTTCACAGCTTTTTTTGGGTTTGGAGATTAGCTACCATAATTCATGTTTTGTCACAGCTTTACTCAGGTTGGCAATGCAGTTATGATGGCATCTTAAAACTACCATGAACATTTGCTGCCTCATCAATTTCAGCTCACAATTCCTAATCTAATAATTTACCATTTAAAATTTTCAGTTTTCACCAAGTTGTTAAATTAATAAACAAATGCATAAAGAAGATAATTCTCACAGAAATTGTTCTAATAAGAGACAGGAGAGTCAGTCAGACAGACAGACAGACAGGCAGAACAAACAAACCACCCTTACTGAGACGAAAAGCGGGTGCTCTAAAGTAACCTGAGTGAGAAAGGATAGCACCTCTGCTTTCCTCTGTCACTTGGGTTGTTTCTTGCAGCTGGACTCGTTCCCGGAACAAAACAGGGTGGTTGTACAGCAGCATCAGTGCAATGGGTCAGTGCTGAAAACTTCACGACAATAATGTGTTACGTAGTGTGTTCAGTTGGCGCCTTGTCTCTGTTGCAATCCCTCCGCTGTGGACTGGTGGATGACATTAGGAGGTGAGTACTGAAGGATCAGCTTAACGTTTCACCTCTACATTGTATTTCAGTCTCCCTACAGTGACATAATTGGCCTGTATCATATACATTCAGAGCTTACTTTATTGGTATTCATTTTTTATTTCAGTGAGACCAAGTGAACTCTGACTTAGCAGAAATGACAGCTTCAACAAAACTAATAACAGAGCCAACCACTGCACAAGATCCTTAACAAGGTCCATTTTATTGTTATTTTCCCAGGTGAACACATTCCACGATGCTTGGCCTGCCATCCTGATGCTAGCTGCACTGTGGAAATCAAACATTTCCATGTCACAATATCCTGAACTGTCCAGTTACTCATCCATCTTTTGTACAAATATTTTCTTAAGCTGTTTTCGAAGTGACTAGCTTCAGGGAGCGGAGTTTATTGTAAAATCTAAGAGTTCGGATGTTTGAAAAACCATTGATATCATCAAAAGTGTAACTTTTACAAAAAATGGCATATGTACAAGATAGATGTACATGACAAAAACATAACTGGTTTAGGAGCTCAGTTATTCTAAGTAAAGCAATAGCAACTTCATATGTAACAACATACAGTCACGGTGTTAAAAAATGGCAAGGTTACAGTTTGAAGCTGTTTTTTGATCAGTCGGTAACTCTTAATGAGCTGCGTGGAGGTATTGCTGTGTGCCAGTACAATACTAAGTGCTGTGTGCCAGTACAATACTAAGTGCTGTGTGCCAGTACAATACTAAGTGCTGTGTGCCAATACAATGCTAAGTTATGTGTGCCAGTACAATATTAAGTGCTGTGTGCCAGAACAATATGAAGTGCTGTATGCCACTACAATGCTGATTTGTGCAATGTGTGCTAATACAATGCTAAGTGCTGCACACCAATACAGTACTAAGTGCTTTGTGGCAAAACTACTAAGTGCTGTATACCAATACAATTCTAAGTGCTGAATGCCAAAGTGCTGCACACCAATACAATACTAAGTGCTGTGTGCCAAAACAATACTAAGTGCTGTACACCAAACAATTCTAAGTGCTGAATCCCAACACAATGCTAAGTGCTGCACACCAATACTGTAGTAAGTGCTGAGTGCCAATACAAAGGTAAGTGCTGCACACCAATACAATACTAAGTGTTGTGTGCCAAAACAATGCTAAATGCTGCATACCAATACAATTCTAAGTGTTGAATGCCAATACAACGCTCAGTGCTGCACACCAATACCGTACTAAGTGCTGAGTGCCAATACAATACTAAGTGCTGCATACCAATAAAATAATGAGTGCTGCATACCAATACAATACTGAATGCTGCTTAACAATACAATACTAAGTGCTGTTACAATGCTGATTGCTGCACACCAATACAGTACTAAGTGCTGAGTGCCACTACAATACCAAATGCTGCATACCGATATAATACTGAGTGCTGCATATCAATACAATACCGAATGCTGCATAACAATACTAAACGAAATGCTGCACACCAATACAGTACTAAGTGCTGTGTGCCAATACAATACTAAGTGCTGCATACCAATGATACTAAGTACTGCTTACCAATACTATACCAAGTGCTGCATATGAATATGATACTAAGTGCTGCATACCATTACCATTGTAAGTGCTGTGTGCCAATACAATACTAAGTGCTGCATACCAGTACAGTATTAAGTGCTGTGTGCCAATACAATACTAAGTGCCACATACCAATATGTTACTAAGTGTTGCATACCAATACAAATGTAAATGCTGCATGTCAATACAATACTAAGTGTTGCATACCAATATGATACTAGGTGCTGCATACCAATACCATACAAAGTACTGTGTGCCAATACAATGCTAAGTGCTGCATTCCAATACAATTCTATGTGCTGCATACCAATATAATACTAAGTGCTTTGTGCCAATAAAATACTAAGTGCTGCATACGAATACAATATGAAATGCTGAGTGTCAATGCAATAGTATGTGCTGCATACTAATACAATACTGAGTGATGTAAACCAGTAGAGTACTAAGTTAAAAACGAGGAAAGACAAATAAAGATACTAACAGTGCCAAGAAGGTGTAAAACTGATTATGTAAATACAGTATTGCCAAGCATATGTTAACTGGGTAACGTGGATAGTCAGTGCTGATGATGTGAATTAAACTTTGAAATATCTATGACTAATGACTTGTCATGTGATGTAGAAGGCTGTTGACAATTGCAGTAAACTTATATTACTCAAAGTGACACAGTAGACACAGATTAAAGTTCATTACATACATTTAACTGTACAGAGACTGCAGTGAGAAGACCCACACATCACCCCGTTTGGCTTCCCATTGCATTGTTATGCTTTCCCTCCAACATTTCTCCTCCTCTGGTTTTATCAGCACAGTTCAGACCTTGACCACCTCAACTGGATACCTCTACTGGTTCCTATCTTCCAGCCCTTCATCCCGTGGACTGGGCTGTTGCTACAAATAGTTCATATAACATTAAAATAGGCTGCTTTGAAGTCAGTCAAACATCCTTGTATTTGCTATGTCATCTAAGTTGGTTCTGCCCTGCTAACATAATTGGAGAATTGTCGACATGAGTTTTGTGGGGCGATGGGGTAGTTGGCTTCACACCCCAACACCAAACCTAGAAGACTAGGGTTCCTGCCTTTGGTAACTCATTGAAAACCTGATGCACAGAAGCCTCCTCACCCAGCAGGAGATACGCTTTCAAGACGAAGATGCTGTCATTGAAGGGGTTACTTCCTCTAATTCCCCACCATATGTCCACAGGAATCTCTGTACTCACAGCTGAAGAGTGATATTTGCTAGTGACATACATGTTGGTCCAGAGCATCAAGTGCAACCATCCCCATCATACATGGAGCTTCTTCCTGCAACCTCAGTACACATATGCTCTGTCACATGTCATATGTGTTTTACTCCTGTTGCAGTCCTCGTTGTGCTCGGAGATGGCTTCAGAGCTGCGGTTTGCTCTTCACTGCCAGGGCTCTACGAAACCTGTCCGTAAGAAGGGTCCTGTGATGAGTGGAGAGGAGGGTCGCTTCATGTCCCTGGGCCCCTACTCACAATGTGGTTTCATGGGCAAGGAGCCGCTGGCCTGACTACACAGTTAGGTCACCATATCACCATATAGCTGCTGCCTGTATCTTCTAAATACACTCACTTTTCCACTGCCACATGTTTTGTCGTATCATCACAAACGGCGTCCAGAGAGTGGGGAGATGATGGCCCAAGTCTTACCATAAGGAGAACTGTCAGTAAATTGTATGAACTTTACTTGTGAGATGTAGTGGATCAGTTCTGTAGTGTGACCTTCTGTGGGAGGCTGCAGCATCAGGGGAAGCAACGGACACTTGCACACAGTGTCTACTTACTGTACTTCACAGACTGTAAGATGTACCAAGATTTTAGAAGGCAAATGTAGGGGAAGAAATGTTTTATTGATGTTAGGCACACCTGCAGACCATAAAATGCAGAAGTTTGTACATTTCTAAGTGCATTGTGTGGCTTGCATGTCACTTCCTCTTTGAAGAGTAATGAATATCTGGTCTTGGTAGAAGGTAAGGAGTTTATGTAATTCTCAAGATAAATTCTGCTGTATGCATGTGATTAAGTTAATTAAATTATGTAGAGCCGGATAGCTCAGTTGGTATAGTGAGTAGACTGTGGGCTGGATGACAGGGAAGTGGGATTTCATTTCCAGCATGTGCAGAGGTGCTTCCCATGGCCACCAGTTGTGGGAACACGCCCAACTTCTTAATGAAGGGTATTGAAATGTAGGTGGAGCATGATGGAAACCACTTACCATCAAAGCTTAAAAGGAACAATGGAGTTGTACCTCCATAAGAAGGCCAGAGTGTATGTTGTGCTGTAGTGTCAAGTCCTTTACCTTCACTTACCTAATTCAGTAAGTAAATGAATAACTGACTCCATGTGCCAGATTGAGTCTATGTCCTCCCTGTCTCTTACTTTACAATCCATTGTAATATTGTCCTCCCGTCTATGCCTAAGTCTTCCAAGTGGCCTTTCGTATCATGTTTCCCTACCAAGTCCCATATACATTGCTGTTCCTTGCCATGTGTGTGACATGTCCTGTTCATCTCTTCCTCTTTTATTTGGTTACCTTTCTAGTGAGGAATACAAATTATGAAGCTCCTCACCATGCACTTTTCTCCATTCTACTCTGACTTGCTCCCATTTAGTCCCTAATGTCTTCCTGTTCTTGAACACTCTCAGACTATGTTGTTGACTTAATGTGCAAGGCCCAGAGCCACACATTTGCACAACAACAGGCATATTTACTCTAATATGGTGTGAAATGTAAAACAATAGAGCCAGCAGCCACAAGAGAGGTGCTCTAATGTCCCATTAACAGTGTGTACTTTTCTTTCAGAATGTGTATGTGCCAAAAAGGGCTTTGATGTTTGTGTATTCTAGTACCACACAACAAGATGGCTGTGTGGATTGTACAGTGTGCAGCTGGTCTGCTTTTGTGTTCAGGAAATGTGGTGGGTGCTGATCATGGCCACAGACCACCTGGGTGTGACATCAGTGTGTTGTCACAATGACACACTGGGTCCATCTCATGACTTTCTTTTCATATGTTAACTGTTATCTTCCTGAAGTAGGGGATGTGGCACATCCCAGACTGCAGGGTTGAAGGTTGAATTGTAGTGCTGGGTGAAATGAATTAATACTAAAAAATGTGATCCTCATTTTAACTGACAACTCTCAGTTGCCACTTCTGTGGCATCTTGCTTATTGTATTAACATAGCCCACTCAGCTTACCACCCACATGTGTCATGAAGTGGTGGTGGGAAGTTGCCAAAAGTAGTTGTCAGTTAGAGTAAGGACCCACCCACACATTGAAATCAACTGCATACAGACATTTAAGTTTAGAGAATGTGGCCCACCACAGAACGAGCAGACCATCTGATATCATTTGGTACTGAAAGCTACTGTGTTAGCTGCAATGCAAAAGCATCTAGCACTTTACATCTCTTAAATAAATTGATCATTCCTTGTCATTTTCCCTTACAAATTTTGTCTGAAATATTTTGTCATCTCATTGTGTATGTAATGAGATAAAAGTAAGAGATTAAATTGAATTCTGATAAGTATCTGTCCAAAAACTTACTTATTTCTTGTATTAGTCATAGCACGTTATGCAGGTTAAGTTCCCCCAACATCCCTGTAGGAATAAAAATTAACCGAGGAGCCGTTAAACGTCAATTGTTGTCACATATTGCCCCGAAATGTACCTGTTTTTCAGCATAATCCCCCAAGCACATTGATGCATTTGTCGCATCTTGGCACAGGTTTAAAAATTCTTCTGTGGTTGAAATTGGGCTCTTGCGCTGGCAACTGTTCAAGAATATAAATTTCCACTTCCTCAGTATTGTGTGATGAAAGTGGCACAATATATCAGTGTGGTCAGGATGTTGATGATAGAGTGACACATAAGTGTAGTGAATGTGCTAAAATTGACATTTTAAAGACCTATCCTTTCACTTTCATAATTTAAGGAACCTTACTTATTGACATTATTTGTGCACGTTTTCCCAGCAGCCTGTTGTAATTGCCTGTAGTGTGCAGGGTGCAAGATGGTACCTGCATTAGAGAGTGCAACTGGGTGCAGCCATAAGAACTTGCAGGAACCCTGAATAACTCGACATGCATTACGGTAAGAACATTGGAAACTGGCGCTGTGATTGTGCCCTTCCACTTGGAACATTCTTGTAAAGACCCGGCACGGTGTCACACTGTTCGGCAGTTGATACCAACACTGAAACAACAGGCACATCTTATGTCAGTCAGAATGAACATGAGCCCTCTTGTCATGTTCTAATTAAATTTGGCACTTTTTTGCTCCTACATTGGAACCCCCCCCCCTCCTCCTCAGCAGCACCTCTGCTATATTTCGTGTGTGTCACTGAACTCATAAAGCTATGAAGCTATGCTGGTGGTAGTCTGGTCTGGTTTCAAGTGAGCTGCCAGGCACATGCAGGTGTCCTCTTTCCTAGGATAGGGGTTGGGACGTGAGGCTGACAGACCCATTGCTATGAAATCTCATATTAGCCAGATGAAAGCAACTTCAGGGGAACCAATGGATGAACGTGAGACATTCGAGGTTCAATCAGCATGTAGTAGCAAGGAAAAAGGAAGGTTGTCAGGAAAATGAGACTTCCACATAAATACATTTGACAATGTTGCCAATACACAAACAAGAATGTGCTGTTCTCATAGTATCATCTACTGCCTCTCACATCAACACAGCTGCTGTCACAAGGATGGGTATTTCCATACAGCCAGATTAGATTCGTCATGAGAGGTAAGTGCATCAGTTGACAGTTGTACAGGGTGAGTGAACAGCCCCTCTGCCCCTGTCAGAGTAGCATAAAGACTAGAGTGGTAGTCAGTCAGTGAATGGTACCAGGGGCTTTTGTCCTGCAAGTAAATGAAAGTTTGAACTTGCAGCTGGAGCAGTAGCAAATGATGCAATACCTGGACATGTATGACTTTCCCACAACCAGCACACTGCATCAACCTTGTTCAGGTGTTCAGGGTCCTTCCAGTCACCTTATAAATCATGACATATTTGTTATCCAGGGATTTGGTTGGAAAACCTGATGGAAAGAGACCGCTTGGAAGATACAGGTATAGATGAAAGCTGTGTAGTAAAATGGATGTTAAAGCAGTAGAATGGGAGAATGTGGACTGGCTGAATGTGGCTTGCTGTTGTTAGCATGACAGTGAACATTTGGGTTTCAAAAATGTGGGGATTTTTTGAGTGAGGAACTGGTAGCTTCCAAAGAAGATCGGTGCTGCACAGTGTTACCTGGTTGGAGAGGCAGGGATTGATATTAGTTGAACTCATTGGTAATGCAACAGTCCAAATATGAAGTACTGGAATACTCTGAGGGGAGGCAGCAGACATTTGAACCATAGTGCACACCGTTGCAGTATCAAAACTGAAATGCCTCCTGCAGCAGAACCATAGTGCACACTGGTGCAGTATCAACACTGAAATGCCTCCTTCAGCAGAACCATAGTGCACACTGGTGCAGTATCAACACTGAAATGCCTCCTTCAGCAGAACTATAGTGCACACTGGTGCTGTATCAACACTGAAATGCCTTCTGCAGCAGAACCATAGTGCACACTGGTGCTGTATCAACACTGAAATGCCTCCTGCAGCAGAACTATAGTGCACTCTGGTGCTGTATCAACAGTGAAATGCCTCCTGCAGCAGAACCATAGTGCACACCGGTGCTGTATCAACACTGAAACATCTCCTGCAGCAGAACCTTAGTGTACACCAGTGCAGTATCAACACTGAAACGTCTCATGCAGCAGAACTATAGTGCACACCAGTGCAGTATGTACACTGAAATGCCTCCTGCAGCAGAACTATAGTGCACACCGGTGCTGTATCAACACTGAAATGCCTCCTGCAGCAGAACCTTAGTGCACACCGGTGTTGTATCAACACTGAAATGCCTCCTGCAGCAGAACCTTAGTGCACATCAGTGCAGTATCAACACTGAAACGTCTCCTGCAGCAGAACTATAGTGAACACCGGTGCTGTATCAACACTGAAATGCCTTCTGCAGCACAACCATAGTGCACCCGAGTGCAGTATCAACACTGAAATGCCTCCTGCAGCAGAACCTTAGTGCACACCGGTGCTGTGTCAACACTGAAACGTCTCCTGCAGCAGAACTATAGTGCACACCAGTGCAGTATCAACACTGAAATGCCTCCTGCAGCAGAACCTTAGTGCACACCAGTGCAGTATCAACACTGAAATGCCTCCTGCAGCAGAACCTTAGTGCACACCGGTGCTGTATCAACACTGAAACATCTCCTGCAGCAGAACCATAGTGCACACCAGTGCAGTATCAACAGTGAAATGCCTCCTGCAGCAGAACCTTAGTGCACACCAGTGCTGTATCAACACTGAAATATCTCCTGCAGCAGAACCATAGTGCACACCAGTGCAGTATCAACACTGAAATGCCTCCTGCAGCAGAATCATAGTGCACACCAGTGCAGTATCAACACTGAAATACCTCCTGAAGCAGGTATGCTTTAGTGTGCAAACTATTGCCTTGGGGTTCATCTTCTGCGTCATGCTTATTTTCTTCAGTTTCCTCTGTGGTCCCGGGTTCGATCCCCGGCGCTACCAGATTTTCTGAGTAGTAGTGGGTCTGGAACGGGGTCCACTCAGCCTCGTGAGGTCAAACTGAGGAGCTACTTGAATAAAAAAGTAGCGGCTCC
>Ga0123355_10012564_pt1 | contig 13124 bp, 4 predicted proteins | sample TergutEmb28metaG_3_FD_89872 | JGI IMG/M metagenome (GOLD analysis project Ga0123355, IMG submission 89872) | Embiratermes neotenicus P1 segment gut microbial communities from Petit-Saut dam, French Guiana - Emb289 P1 | ecosystem: Host-associated > Arthropoda: Insects > Digestive system > Gut ... | reverse complement strand
TGTTCACAACAGACACCACCGGACCCTACAGTGAGGAAATATGAAATCACACAATGTACTTTAAATTTCACACTAATTTTACTCTCAAATCTGTTCCTCAGTCTCCAGAAGAGTGTTGTCCCTTCAGGTTTGCTGCCCACAACATTATGCTATTCTCATTTCCCCATGCACTGTATGTCCACCAGCATGTAGCTGCTTGACTTCAATGTTACTTTCATTTAACACTACAAGAACAGCAGAAAGTGCCAACAGTAATATTTCAAGCTCACAGATCATTTGCAAAGCATCCAGCCCAAATCTGAAGGCCAGCCAGCATCCTGTCTAATGTGAACCAGAGGGTTGTTCAGCTGTATAACAGTACTGAATTGATTTAGTGTAAATTAAAATGTTATTACATATAAAATATAAAAGTGCAGGGTATCACAATCGTGGAGGGTGGTGGGGGTACCGAAATAAAGTATTATTATTTTCTATTTAACTAACATCTTATTGACCCTTATCCTGCTAACGTGGAGAATATGGTGAGCTCCTAATAATGCCAGCAAATGGCAGATGGGATTTAATTCGGCGATGAAAGGGTTAATAAAATAATTTAAACAGTTTGTGTTTGACAATATTTTCCCTATGTGTTTTATGATTCTATGCAACACAACGGGGATGTCTCACCTGAACATTGGAGGTATTTGTATGAATTCTACACACTAATATTGGTCTGCTGTGTCCACTTTTTCCTGCATTTACTCGCCCCAATAAAAACAATGGTGCAGTGTTCAGACAATAAAGGCTCTCAGTATGTAACTCTGTCCATAAAAATATAATCATCAACTGACTTTACACATAAATCAGATAAAGACACCTTAACTCTATGCTGTATGAGATCTGATGCTCTCACAGAATCAAGTATTTACATTATGGTCTTTTGATGTGTGGCACCACGTAGTTGTAGTACACAACCTGCTGCCTGCATCACATCTGTATGAAACATTGGAACAAATATATCCCACTGCATGTAATCACATTCCAAATGCCACTGGTTGATCACACATGAATATCCCATGACAGCACATAATGTGGTAGCTTCTTGGGACAGAAGATGACGTCTCATGACAAGAAACGAAAAGTCTATTGCAATACTGATTTCACATAATTTCCAAAGACTTTCTTGTAATTATGTCTCACAGATTTGTTACCGATGGAACTAACCAATAAAGCAGGATTTCATAAACAACACGAAGTTATACATTATACATTCAATGAATATTCAACACACAGAATATCAATAAACATTGCAAACAACAGTTACAGACAACAAGCCTCCCATAAATCCAACGCCTTGTCCGTACCTCGGGGTATTGTAGATTCTTACTCTACTCTACTCTCGTTCACATGCGAGCCGGTAACAGTTGTGGAGGGTATACCCTGATGGGGGTTGCTACAATGCACACTGTCTAAGGAAGCTCTGGTCTACCCAAGCCAAGTTGGAAGGTATAGTGCTGAGGGCTGCGTGGCACTAGGGTAGTGATAGCAGTGTCATAAGAGATCCCCTTGGGGGACCAGGCCGCTCCCCATTGTTTGTAGGCCTTCCGTCTGCATGGGGGTCCATGGAATGTGACCTTATATTTTTCCTGTATTTATGTAGAAGGGCTCCTTTTGGGGTACTCCGGCACACATACATGAAGGAAAGAACGAACGAATGAATGATTGAATAACTAAATAGAATCCCTCGCTTAGCCAGTGGCTCCGGTGACGGAGTATCCCTGTCTCTGGTGACCCTGTTAGGGAACATGTACGGGCTCTCTTACCGGGGAACCTGAGAGAAAGACAGTAAGGCATTTAATAAGAGAGATGTAAAAATGCCCTGCAGGGGAGTATCTCTCTCCCTAGGGGCCCCACTGGGGAACCTGGAGGGCTTTCGCTTGCTGAGACTTTTCGAGAAAAAAAGGAGACTATATCTGGGTTCCTTTCATAGACCCAGAGGACATTAAGAATTTAAGTCTGGGACCATCTGGAACTTTGGTAAAGGGACAGGGCTCTACTGAGCTGATATCAGATTGTGGGGCGCAAAGGGCAATAAGGCCTAGGTGCATCGGGACCGAAAGGGCTCGAACCCAATGGATATCTATGTACAGACAAAAGAATGTACATACATCCGGCACCAATCTTCTTATGACAAAAAAACCTTGCCTCACCTAAATGAACTTCATAATATTAGGAAATTTCTTCACAAATGATTCAAACTACTATAATAATTAAATACTATCCTCCAGTGAAACTGAACATCTTTACACACATGCAATACTGACAGGGATGTTTCTGCACTTTTGCAAAACTTCCTACAATATGCACAACTTTACACAACTCGATTACCAGGGTGGGGGAAGCTGTAGTGAATTCATCTGTACAGCAGCCCTCAACTTGCCACAAACCAACAATTTTCCATGCAACACAGACTGTAACTGACTGTTCTGGAAATTCACAGGCAACCAGGTCAAGGTATACCATTACAGGCACGGAGAGAACATTAGGTTTCCAGGAGTTTGAGGCTCCCAGAATTTCCAGACAGTCGGCACATGAAGGTGGTAAGTTTGTCAGCCCTACACACCAGCTGCTTTAGCCGTCCACGAGATACCACCAGTATTCATTTCTGTTAAGAGGCCAAAATATCTACAGGGTCATAATGCTGTCAGAAGGATTAAGTCAATTAAAAAAAACCAGTGACCCAAAAGGTAACTGATCCCGCTAATTTTCACAATTGTAAACCACAGTGTCAACCGAATACATAACCATGTAACCACATCACAGACAACTTGTCACATCATCACAATGCTACAGTTTGCCTACACACACAACGGATCCAATTTAATTCTTCCAATTATAGAAAATAAAAGTAAAGCAAGGACACAAACAAAAAGGCAAGACAAAGCATCAAACTCGACAAGTTCCACATTTTTCCAGACACTTTACTCTGTGAAATATGCTTAATTTCTTTATTCCTCTTCATTTTTACTGCTACTACAGTTGCTATGCTGCTGATGCTTCACACTCCATTTCTTTCCCTCAGCATCATGAATATTACATCTTGTAAGAGCTGGTTCAAAATTCAAAAGAATGTTAATAATTGGATTACTGGAATGCGAACCGGTAATATTTTCTGAAATTCAGTCAATGCAGGAGACACTATGCTGAAGGAATTGGCCATGGAAGCTACCTATATGACAGCAAAAGTAAAATCTACTGTATTGGTGATTAAATAAACGAACTGAGTGGTATTTGCCAAAACAAAACGTATCACTCGGAGAGAAGAATGCTTGGATTGCCATGGAAAGTGCAGGAGTGCATTGAACTGCTGTGTTGTAGAGTGTTGGGATAAGTGGTGCTTTAATTGAGCTGCTATGTTATGGAGAGATGGGATAAGTGGTGCTTTAATTGAGCTGATGCGGTATAGATTGCTGGGATAAGTGGTGCTTTAATTGAGCTGCAGTGATATAGAGTGCCGGAAAAAGTTGTGTTTTAATTGAGCTGCTGTGGTATAGAGTGCTAGGATAAGTGGTGCTTTAATTGAGATGGTGTGGTAGAGAGTGCTGGGATAAGTGCTGCTTTAATTGAGCTGCTGTGTTATGGATTGCTGGGATAAGTGGTGCTTTAATTGAGCTGCTGTGGTATAGAGAGCTGGGATAAGTGGTGCTTTAATTGAGCTGCAGTGATATAGAGTGCTGGAATAAGTGGTGCTTTAATTGAGCTGCTGTAGTATAGAGTGTTAGGATAAGTGGTGCTTTAATTGAGATGGTGTGGTAGTGAGAGCTGGGATAAGTGGTGCTTTAATTGAGCTACAGTGATATAGAGTGCTGGAAAAAGTGGTGCTTTAATTGAGCTGCTATAGTATAGAGTGTTGGGATAAGTGGTGCTTTAATTGAGATGCTGTGGTATAGAGAGCTGGGATAAGTGGTGCTTTAATTGAGCTGCTGTGGTATAGAGAGCTGGGATAAGTGGTGTTTTAATTGAGCTGCAGTGATATAGAGTGCTGGAATAAGTGGTACTTTAATTGAGCTGCTGTGATATAGAGTGTTAGGATAAGTGGTGCTTTAATTGAGATGGTGTGGTAGTGAGTGCTGGGATAAGTGGTGCTTTAATTGAGTTGGTGTGGTAGTGAGTGCTGGGATAAGTGGTGCTTTAAATGAGATGCTGTGGTATAGAGTGCTGGGATAAGTGGTGCTTTAATTGAGTTGGTGTGGTAGTGAGTGCTGGGATAAGTGGTGCTTTAAATGAGATGCTGTGGTAGAGAGTTCTGGGATAAGTGGTGCTTTAATTGAGCTAGTGTGGTATAGAGGGCTGGAATAAGTGCGGCTTTAATTGAGCTGCTGTGGTATAGAGTGCTGGGATAATTGCTGCTACAATTGAGCTGCTGTGGTAAAGATGGCTGGAATAAGTTCTGCTTTAATTGTGCTGCTGTGGTATAGAGTGCTGGGATAAGTGGTGCTTAAATTGAGCAACTGTGGTAGAGAGTGCTGGAATAAGTGCTGCTTTAATTGAGCTGCTGTGGTATAGAGTGCTGGGATAAGTGGTGCTTTAATTGAGCTGTTGTGGTATAGAGTGCTGGGATAAATGCTGCTTTAATTGTTATATTGTTATATTGTACTGAGATAAGTGGTGTTTTAATTGAGCTGCTGTTTTATAGAATGTTGGAATAAGTGGTGCTTTAAATTAGCTGCTGTGTCGTAGTATGCTGGGATAAGTCTTGTTTAATTTGAGCTGCTGTGGTATAGAATGCTGGGGTAAGTGGTGCATCAATTGAGCTGCTGTGTTATAGAATGCTGGGATAAGTGGTATTTTATTTGAGCTGCTGTGGTATAGAGTGCTGGGGTAAGTGGTGCTTTAATTGAGCTGCTGTGTTATAGAATGCTGGGATAAGTGTTATTTTATTTGAGCTGCTGTGGTATAGAGTGCGGCGATTTGTGGTGCTTTAATTGAGCTGCTGTGTTATAGAATGTTGGGATAAGTGGTGCTTTAATTTAACTCCTGTATTGCAGTATGCTGGGATAAGTCTTGTTTAATTTGAGCTGCTGTAGTAGAGAGTGCTGGGATAATTGGTGCTTTAATTGAGCTGCTGTGTAATAGAATGCTGGGATAAGTGGTCTTTTATTTGAGCTGCTATGGTATAGAGTGCTGGGATAAGTGTTGGTTTAATTGAGCTCCTGTGTTATAGAGTGCTGGGATAAGTGGTGTTTCATTTCAGCAGCTGTGGTATAGAGTGCTGGGATAAGTGGTGGTTTAATTGAGCTCCTGTGTTATAGAGTGCTGGTATAAGTGGTGTTTTATTTGAGCTGTTATGGTAAAGAGTGCTGGGATAAGTGTTGGTTTAATTGAGCTCCTGTGTTATAGAGAGCTGGGATAAGTGGCATTTTATTTGAGCTGCTACGGTATAGAGAGCTGGGATAAGTTTTGGTTTAATTGAGCTGCTGTGTTATATTGTGCTGGGATAAGTGGTGCTTCAATTGAGATGCTGTATTAAAGAGTGCTGGGATAAGTGGTGTTTTATTTGAGCTGCTGTGTTATATAGTGCTGGGATAAGAGGTGTTTTAATTGAGCTGCTGTGGTATAGAGTGCTGGGATAAGTTGTGCTTTAATTGAGCTGCTGTGTTGTAGAGTGCTGGGATAAGTGGTGTTATATTTAAGCTGCTGTGGTATAGATTGGTGGGATAAGTGGTGCTTTAATTGACCTGCTGTGTTAATGTGTGCTGGGATAAGTGGTGTTATATTTGAGCTGCTGTGGTATAGAGTGCTGGGATATGTGGTGCTTTAATTGAGCTGCTGTGTTTTATAGTGCTGGGATAAGTGGTGTTTTATTTGAGCTGCTGTGGTGTAGAGTGCGGGGATATGTGGTGCTTTAATTGAGCTGCTGTTTTATAAAGTGCTGGGATATGTGGTGCTTTAATTGAGCTGCTGTGTTGTAGAGTGCTGGGATAAGAGGTGTTATATTTGAGCTGCTGTGGTATAGAGTGCTTGGATATGTGGTGCTTCAACTGAGCTGCTTTGTTGTAGAGTGCTGGGATAAGTGGTGTTATATTTGAGCTGCTGTGGTATAGAGTGCTGGGATATGTGATGCTGTAATTGAGCTACTCTGTTGTAGAGTGCTGGGATAAGTGGTGTTATATTTGAGCGGCTGTGGTATAGAGTGCTGGGATATGTGGTTCTTTAATTGAGCTGCTGTGATGTAGAGTGCTGGGATAAGTGGTTTTATATTTGAGCTGCTGTGGTATAGAATGCTGGGATATGTGGTGCTTTAATTTAGCTGCTGTGTTGTAGAGTGCTGGGATAAGTGGTGTTATATTTGAGCTTCTGTGGTATAGAGTGCTGGGATATATGGTGCTGTAATTGAGCTACTCTGTTGTAGAGTGTTGGGATAAGTGGTGTTATATTTGAGCTGCTGTGTAAAGAGTGCTTGGATATGTGGTTCTTTAATTGAGCTGCTGTGATGTAGAGTGCTGGGATAAGTGGTGTTATATTTGAGCTGCTGTGGTATAGAATGCTGGGATATGTGGTGCTTTAATTCAGCTGCTCTGTTGTAGAGTGCTTGGATTAGTTGCGTTATATTTGAGCTGCTGTTGTATAGAGGGCTGGGATATGTGGTGCTTTAATTGAGCTGCTCTGTTGTAGAGTGCTTGGATTAGTGGTGTTATATTTGAGCTGCTGTGGTATAGAGTGCTGGGATATGTGGTGCTTTAATTGAGCTGCTGTGTTCTAGATTGCTGGTATAAGTGGTGTTATATTTGAGCTGCTGTGCTATAGATTGCTGGGATAAGTGTTGCTTTAATTGAGCTGCTGTGTTTTAGAGGGCTGGGATAAGTGTATTATATTTGAGCTTCGGTTTTATAAAATGCTGGGATAATTGGTGCTTTAATTGAGCTGCTGAAGTATACAGTTCTGGGATAAGTGTTGCTTTAATTTAGCTGCTGCGTTGTAGAGTGCTGGGATAAGTGGTGATATATTTGAACTCTTGTGGTATAGAGTGCTGCGATATATGGTGTTTTAATTGAGCTGCTCTGCTGTAGAGTGCTTGGATTAGTGGTGTTATATTTGAGCTGATTTGGTATAGAATGCTGGGATGTTTTGTGCTTTAATTGAGTTGCTGTGTTCTAGAATGCTGGTATAAGTGTTGTTATATTTGAGCTGCTGTGCTATAGATTGCTGGGATAAGTGTTGCTTTAATTGAGCTGCTGTGTTGTAGAGTGCTGGGATAAGTGGTATTATATTTGAGCTTCTGTTTTATAAAGTGCTGGTATTTGTGGTGCTTTTATTGAGCTGCTGTGTTTAGAGTGCTGGGATAAGTGGTGTTTTATTTGAGCTGCTTTGGAATAGAGTGCTGGGATATGTGGTGCTTTAATTGAGCTGCTTTGTTGTAGAGTGCTGGGATGAGTGGTGTTATATTTGAGCTGCTGTAGTATATAGTGCTAGTATAAGTGGTGCTTTAATTGAGATGTTGTGGTACAGAGTGCTGGGAAAAGTGGTGCTTTAATTGAGCTGCTGTGTTATAGAGTGCTGGGATAAGTTGTGTTTTATTTGAGCTGCTGTGGTATAGAGTGCTGGGATAAGTGTTGCTTTAATTGAGCTATTGTGGTATAAAGTGCTGGGATAAGTGATACTTTAGTTGAGCTGCTTTTGTGTAGATTACTGGGATAAGTGTTGCTTTATTTGAGTTTCTTTAGTGTAGTTTGCTGGGATAAGTGGTGCTTTAATTGAACTCCTGTGGTATAGAATGTTGAGATATGTGGTGCTTTAAGTGAGCTGCTCTGGTATAGGATGCTGGGATATATGGTGCTGTAATTGAGCTGCTGTGTTTTAGAAAACTGTGATAAGTGTTGTTTTTATTTGAACTGCTGTGGTATAGAGTGCTGGGATACATGGTGCTTTAATTGAGCTGCTGTGTTGTAGAGTTCTGGGATAAGTGGTGTTGTATTTGAGATGCTGTGGTATAGATTATTGGGATAAGTGGTGCTTTAATTTAGCTGCTATTTTGTAGTGTACTGGGATAAGTGGTGTTTTATTTGAGCTGCTGTGGTATAGAATGCTGGAATAAGTTGTGCTTTAATTGAGCTGCTGTTTTGTAGAGTGCTGGAATAAGTGGTGTTATATTAGAGCTGCTGTGGTATAGAATGCTGGGATATGTGTTGCTTTAATTGAGCTGCTGTGTTTTAGAGTGCTGGGATAAGTGGTGTTTTATTTGAGCTGCTGTGGTATAGAGTGCTGGGATATGTGGTGCTTTAATTGAGCTGCGCTGTTGTAGAGTGCTTGGATTAGTGGTTTTATATTTGAGCTGATGTGATATAGAGTGCTGGAATAAATTGTTCTTTAATTGAGCTGCTGTGTTATAGGGTGCTGGGATAAGTGTTGTTATATTTGAGCTGCTGTAGTATAGAGTGCTGGGATAAGTGGTGCTTTAGTTGAGCTTCTGTGGTATAAATTGCTGGAATAAATGGTTCTTTAATTGAGCTGCTATGTTATAGTTTGCTGGGATAGGAGTTGCTTTAATTGAGCTGCTCTGGTATAGGGTGCTGGGATAAGTGTTGCTTTAATTGAGCTGTTGTGTTATAGATTGCTGGGATATGTGGTGTTTTATTTGAACAAATCTGGTACAGTTTGCTGGGTTAAGTTGTGCTTTAATTGAGCTGCTGTGGTATAGGGTGCTTGGATAATTGTTGCTTTAATTGAGCTGCTCTGGTATAGGGTGCTGGGATAAGTGGTGCTTTAATTGAGCTGTTGTTTGTAGTTTGCTGGGATAAGTGGTGCTTTAATTGAGCTGCTTTGTTTTAGAGTGTTGGGATAAGTGGTGTTTTATTTGAGCTGCTGTGGTATAGAGTGCTGGGATATGTGATGCTTTAATTGAGCTGCTTTGTTTTAGAGTGCTGGGATAAGTGGTGTTTTATTTCAGCTGCTGTGATATAGAGTGCTGGGATATGTGGTTCTTTAATTGAGCTGCTGTGTTTTAGTGTGCTGGGATAAGTGTTGCTTTAATTGAGCTGTTTTGTTATAGATTGCTGGGATATGTGCTGTTTTATTTGAGCTGATCTTGTATAGTTTGCTGGGTTAAGTGGTGCTTTAATTGAGCTGCTGTGGTGTAGAGTGATGGGATAAGTGGTGCTTTAATTGAGCTCCTGTGGTATAGTTTGCTGGAATATGTGGTGCTTTAATTGAGCTGCTGTGGTATATGAAAGCTGGGATCAGAAATGCTCTAATTGAGCTACTGTGGTTTAGTCGGCTTGAATAACTGTTGCTTTAATTGAGCTGGTTTTGTGTATTGTGCTGGGATAAGTGCTGCTTTAATTGAGCTGGTGTGGTATAGTTTGCTTGGATAAGGGCTTCTTTAGTTGAGCTGCTGTGGTTTAGAATGCTGGAATATGTGGTGCTTAAATTGAGCTGCTGTGTTATAGATTGCCCAGATAAGCGCTGCTTTAATTGAGCTGCTGTGGTAAAGAGTGCTGGAATAAGTACTGCTTTAATTGAGTTACTGTGGTATAGATTGCCATGATATGTGTTGCTTTAATTGAGCTGCTGTTTTATAGAATTCTAGGATAAGTGTTTCATTAATTCTCGCTATAAATGAATGTTTATTAATTGCCTAGACCAAAGCTTGTTAGGGGAATTCGTGTAACAGTTTTTCGGCTTGCATCAAAAGAGTTTAAATGCAGAAATCAACAATTAATGGTAACCAGTCAACCCTGTGCGATCTTTGAACAAGCACTTATATAACGTTGGTCTATTAGCTGACATGTGAGCTCTGCCTCAGGATTTCATCATTGCCAGTAATTTATTTAACACAACACAAACTACATATTTGCAACAAAATCCTATATTAAAGGATTCCGTCTGTTTAAATGTCCACACATTCCAACCCCTGCCTTTTCACTTTAGCTAACTGGCCCACACACTTCGCAGTATATATGCAATCCACTCCACTTGCTTGCAAGCCAACAGCACACTAAGTGGCAATACTTAATCAGATATCCAGAAGGACACTTTTTCTAGTTCTGCCACATCTCTAAAGAGGAGACTCATTAGTAATAGAAAGTGAGAGTTCCTGTACCACCAATTTTCTACTAAAACAAGAACTGTGTTAAGACCACTAATCTCACTCAATTTCCCCAAGTTCGGCACAAATGCACTCTGTGTAATTAAATGTATGTTCAGAACTATAAATTTACAGACGATAACACTCACCTGTGCAACATCAGCAGCATATGCTAGCCATAGCCCACCAGCACCATGCAAACAGCGAATGGCTCAAAGGCAACTGTTGTTGAATCTGACAGCATTGTGTTAGGATTAGGTTGAGAAGAGGACTAGGCATGATGAGAGTGGTCCCGGACCACAAACTGTTCTCACAGACTCTGTTTAACCATTCCCTCAGGCAGAACATCGTACAGATAGTCCTGAGAGCACAACACACTGTCCATTGCAGGCCATTGGCACAGTTAGTCCTCTATACAACCGTGCAACCACACATAGCACCATATAGGCATTTCCTGCTAAAGGCGCACAAGGAAACAAAAGTACCTCACACTCCTGTACCTCAGCGCAATGATCCACATCATCACATTTGCAATAGCGCGATGCACAGCCACAGCACAGTCTGCAACTGTCAATATATACCTTCTGAACCTTCCCTTACAACATTTAAGTCACCAGCCAATTATTAAAGTGATTCTGCGGTACCCAAATTGGTTTCTCACCAGCAATGCTCCAGTTGTACAGGTATGTCTGATTTCATGAAATCTGGTCTGAGTAAATTCTTTGCTCTAATGGCACATGCATTTATTACGTCCACATCTTGGATCAGAAATCAGATATTTTTAAAGTCATCTGGGTTAGATTCATTTCACGTCAATTCAAACTTTCTCAAGCAAACATGTTTTGCTGCCAAGTGAAAGAAAGTTAGTTCATTTCTATCTTTGGATAGTAATCAGTTATTCTTTAGCTAATTTGGGTCAATTTTCTCTTCATCGCACTTCTAAAGTCATCTAACATCCACACATTGTTCTTCTTTGTGCTCAGGGAAAGGGAATTATTTGTCCAAATTTTTGCCTGGGAAACAGTAATCCTTTAACTTATCTGGTGGTCAATTCTCTTCACCCCACTTACACAGTTCCTTATATAAAATGTCTTGATATGTACTGCTGTCCAGTGCCATGCTGTATATAGACCAACACAATTGGTTAGGAGATGTTATTGTTTAAAACATGGGCATATATATATATATATATATATATCTTTTTTTCAATTTCCAGACTCTTCAAATATCCATGTATCATTCTGCCAAAAGTTATGCAAAATGTTCATAAATGTTCAAAAGAAGCAACAGGGCTTTGAATGTTTACTGATAAAATATTTATTTCTTTGTGCATAACCACCCTCCGTTGCAGTATGCCACACAGACAGTATACAATAATTTTTAGCAGGCAACATGTCATCTTTAAGATTTGCTTGCACTTCTCTACCGCAACGCCTCAGTGTTTCCTAAATCTTTTTGTTGCCTCTCTTTGCTGCTAATTCCCAGGCAGTTAATTTATTCACACCTCTGGCTACCAACATGTTTTCTTTGAGGTTTACTCTTCCCCAACCCCACAGTGTCTCTAAAATCTTTTGCATTTCTCTGCTGCTCTTTCCCAGACAGTTAGTCCATAAAAACCTTTGGCTAGCAACAGGTCATATTTGAGGTTTACTTGCACCCCTTTACCCCAACACCACAGTGTGTCTAAATTCTCTTTTTTCCATTTCCATGCTGCTCTGTCCCAGGCAGGTAGTCCATCAAAACTTTTGGCTAGCAACAGGTCATCTTTGAGGTTTACTTGCACCTCTTTACCCCAACCCCACAGTGTGTCCAAATTCTCTATTTTGCATTTCCCTGCTGCTCTGTCCCAGGCAGTTAGTCCATAAAAACCTTTGGCTAGCAACAGGTAATCTTTGAGGTTTACTTGCACCTCTTTACCCCAACACCTCAGTGTGTCTAAATTCTCTTTTTAGCATTTCCATGCTGCTCTGTCCCAGGCAGTTAGTCCATCAAAATCTTTGGCTAGCAACAGGTCATTTTTGAGGTTAACTTGCACTTCTCTACACACAACCCAACAGTGCCTCTAAAGTCTCTTTTTTGCATTCCCTTGATGCTATGTCCCAAGCAGTTAGCCCAGCAAAACTTTGGCGGCAACAGGTCATCTTTGAGGTTTAATTGCACTTCTCTACACCAACCCCAAAGTGTCTTTAGAGTCTCTATTTTGCCATACCTTGATGCTATGTCCCAGGCAGTTAGTCCATTATAACCTTTGGCTAGCAACAGGTCATACTTGAGGTTTAATTGCACTTTTCTACCCCAACACCACAGTGTCTCTAAAATATCTTTTCTTGCATTGCTTTGATGCTTTGTCCCAGGCAGTTATTCAATCATAACTTTTGGCTAGCAACAGGTCATCTTTCAGGTTTACTTTCACTTCTCTACCCCAACACCACAGTGTCTCTAAAATCTCTTTTCTGCATTCCATTGATGCTCTGTCCCAGGTAGTTAATCCATCAAAACCTTTGGCTAGCAACAGGTCATCTTTGAGGTTTACTTGCACTTCTCTACCCCAACGCCACAGTGTGTCTAAAGTCTCTTTTTTGCCATACCATGATGCTCTGTCCCAGGCAGTTAGTCCATCATTTCCTTTGGCTAGCAACAGGTCATCTTTCAGGTTTACTTTCACTTCTCTACCCCAACACCACAGTGTCTCTAAAATCTCTTTTCTGCATTCCATTGATGCTCTGTCCCAGGCAGTTAATCCATCAAAACCTTTGGCTAGCAACAGGTCATCTTTGAGGTTTACTTGCACTTCTCTACCCCAACGCCACAGTGTCTCTAAAGTATCTTTTTTGCCATAACATGATGCTCTGTCCCAGGCAGTTAGTCCATCAAAACCTTCGGCTAGCAACAGGTCATCTTTGAGGTTTACTTGCACTTCTCTACCCCAACACCATAATGTCTCTAAAATCTCTTTTTTGCATTTCCCTGCTGCTCTGTCCCAGGCAGTTAGTCCATCAAAACCTTTGGCTAGCAACAGGTCATCTTTGAGGTTTACTTGCACTTCTCTACCCCAAAGCCA
>Ga0123355_10012563_pt1 | contig 13124 bp, 12 predicted proteins | sample TergutEmb28metaG_3_FD_89872 | JGI IMG/M metagenome (GOLD analysis project Ga0123355, IMG submission 89872) | Embiratermes neotenicus P1 segment gut microbial communities from Petit-Saut dam, French Guiana - Emb289 P1 | ecosystem: Host-associated > Arthropoda: Insects > Digestive system > Gut ... | reverse complement strand
TGATTTGGTGCGTAAGGTCAACGAAAGAGTGCGTGATGACAGATGTTTCACAATTTCTGATCTGTCCCTGCACTTTCCTCAGATTTCAAGGACTCTACTCTATGGCATTGTCAGTAGTGGCTAACATCGCAGGCGGCCACATTCTACTAGGAGGGTATACAAAAACTTGTGCCCCGCTATAATGGCGGCAAAAATGTGGAAAACAGTTTGAAGAATGTAGAATCTGATGACAATAAAATTTTATATGAAACCTTACTCGAATTTTTTTTACAGCAAAACGGTACTTACTTCCTGAATAAGCCTCGTACACTGACCCATACCCTTCAATACACGCACATTCTTTCACCATTCACAGCTTCACTCAAAAACACTGTCTTCCCACTTCTGCACACTGCTTGATGTTTAGCCTTCTTTTCAACAACTTCTGAAATTGTAGTGGAAGTCTTTAAATGCACTGTAATATAAAAAACAAACAAGTAAAATTACATCCTGTTTTCTTACATTTATTCTGTGATATTTAAAAATATGCAGTGTGTTTAGAACTCTTACACGCACAGTAGTTAATGAGAAAATTCCATAATGCGTTAGCACATCTTTAGACCAACACAGTATACATTTACTGTTACACTAATTTCTAGTGTCCATCATAACATTACCACCATTACAATGCTGTTGTGTGTCCACCTGTTAATTCTACAGTAACACTAGTGTCACCTGTTTCAACCTTACTTCACACACAATCTGTCGGTCTCTGAGATGAAATTATCAGAAAATATGGCCTTGAATTAGTGAGTCTTGAACATCTGTGTACATATTATCAAATTCATTAACTGGTTGAATGAAAAGGTCATTAACCCTCTGACACCTAAAGACCCTCATAGTGGTCATACCGCACCGCTTACCTCTAAACGTTGCATTTTATATATTTATTCAACAAATATAGGTACTGAATATTTTAAACATGGTATACACTGTCCGTTTTTTCTCTTCAAAATGCAGTTTGTTTCATAATTCTAACGTATTTGGTTCCTGTTTTATTCACATTTTATATACAGGGTGTGCTAAAATTTAAAAAAACTATTCTGGCGCCAAAAGGTTAATGCAAATGAGCTCAGAGAGCAACAGGTGACTATCAGAAACTCATTCCTTTACTGGTTTTCTTACAGCATCACAAGCACCAACCTCATTCAGTTCTGTAGGGCTCTGATGACAATACATCAACATTGAAACAACACAGCTGGTATTTAAATTTTCATTCATGGTGAATGAAAAACATATTTGAACAGAAAAAGATAAAATTACAAAATTAAAGGACTTTTTTTTAAAAATAAAAAAGATTATACACAATGCCTTAAAAAAGCAATAAAGTTCCTTATAGCCTAAATATATAAACTGAATTTGTAGGGTGCTTTTTTGTGCATTCACATACATAAACCCAGCTCATATAAAGTTTAATATTGAGCGTTTGGACTTCATCCATCACCTAATGTTCCCATGACAGACAGCATTAAAAACCTGAGCAGTCCTAAACCAACTTCATAACTTGTCTGCTTGTCAGAATGTAGAATAAATCAAAAAGGCAGAATTCTGTATCATCCTCTTCGTATTCACAGTTTTCTCAATACCTTTCACTTTATCAGCACTCATGTCTGAACATGAAGTGTGTTCATACGACAACATTCCCTTTGCTTGGTTCAGATGTGTGGTAAATGCAGAGATCCTCGTTATTCAGTCAAATTTATGGCCTCCAAGCAATACAGCAAAATCAGTAAAACCACCGATTTAATCAATGTAACAGTGATGAGTATATCATTACCTACCACAATAATGGCAATTTTGTTACCCTGACTGTCCATAAAATAAGATTCAAATAATGAACACAAGAATTGAAGTTTTCGAAACAAGTTTCCAAAATTGTACTGAAGGGTGTGAATACTGGATACCAAACAAATTGAGTACGTAAGAAAAACGTTCATTGTATTCACCTTAATACACAACAAAAATTTTGATGTGAGGGTGCTTAAAATCATGTATGAAGTTAAACATGTTCCATGTACTGCATAGGTATTTTTCTGAAATTTTAGGATTGAGAAGGGAAGTCATATTCATTCATTAGTATTCAGCCTTGAAGGCCGGGCTTGGCAGGAACCAGAGCCCAGTCATGTGACCGGTATGGGTCTGGCACACTGCATCCTGCGCAAGTTCTTGGGGGTAGTTTGCCATTGCTTTCCCCCGCCTTTAGACGTTCCCAATTTAGCCGCCAGGTGCCTCCGTCTGCAACGACGCGAGACATCCTAGCAGTGAAAGGTGGAACTGTGGGCAAGAAATATGTCCGGTAGTAATTTTGCCTAAATTCCGACTTCCAAACAAATTTAGGGATATTTTACATGCCGCAAATCTATGACATGGGACCGACGGCTTTACTTCCCTCCGAAAGAAGGGTGCTGAGGATTTTTTCGCCCTAAAATTCTGACGGCTTCAGCTGGGTTTGAACCCGCAAACTTGGGTACTAAAGCCCAGCACCCTACCCCTAGACCACCGAAGCCGGTGAAGTCATATTACACTCAAGTAAATACAGCACTGGAAACAAATATCAAAATGTATGTATCAAAACAAATACAAAGACATGACAGAAAGGTGAAATGGTCAAAACTATGATGATAATGATGATGATGACTGTTGTTGTTGTGGTGGTGGTGGCGGCAACAAAAGTGGTGGGGTAGTGGGGTGATGTGATGACAGTAACAATCATCAAAATACTTCATATAATTTTTTAGAAACTACAGCAGTTCTTCCTTATTTTCATATAATACGACATTCTTGTTTGTCAAACCTTTCCTGTACCCATAATTCATGAAGGTCAAAAGTCGCTACACAGCGACTCTGAACTAATTTCCTCATTTGTATATACATGGGGAAAAAAAACACATATTTTCATTATAACATTTATTTCTGCATTGTTTCTACTGGCAGTGTTACAGTTGTTGTGCAAATTAAAAGAAAGACAACGTATGAAGAAGTGAGAACTGACAGAGTTGGTACAAAAACTTAAGTCTCAGACACAGCACTGACTACAAGGGTGAGTGCAGGAGTGTTATGAACAGATATATCTACCATCCCATTCTTTCCGTTTAGCATAGCTTTGAGCAAAATGATGATAAAAACAATGGCATTTCAAATTTTGCAATTAATTATCAATAATGTATATATGTATGCTAATTCAAATCATGCTTCTCCGTGTTTTCAGCTTCATACAGCAACACTCTGTACATTATTACAATTATTATGTAGCATTTGATTCACATAAAAATGACCATTTATGACATAATTTTAAGAAAAGCCACATTATTTTCCCTCGAGAAAAAATCTGGAACTCAAAATAGTGCATATAATCAAATATCCTTTACATGTACAAAACTTCGTAGACAATATGTCCCACATAGAAATAAATACACAGTTATGAAATGAAACTGCTCAGTCTACATTTGTGCAAAAAGAAATAGTTCATAATGATGCCCAAATGACAGCCTTCTCCTTACAGCAATCTTGTGTGGGTACAACTAGTGTCTGTCTTTCTTGATGTGTTAGGCTGCCAACTGTATACATGTATATAAAAAATTCCCTACAGTGATAAGAAGTAAAGGACATTACACACATTCATAACACTGGAAAGAGCAATTTTGTAACTTTAAAATTTAGAAGCTTTAAAATCAATTTTCTTCAAAATACCATTTGAAACGAACATTATTTCAGGACATATAAAGATGACTTAACAACACACATTTCCAGTATCCATATGGAACAATTCAATGCTCATTTTTAAATGTCATATTAACAAAACACTAGAAATTTTCAGCATTACAAAGTAACGTTAAATCAAAAATCATTCAATAACCATGTAACGTTGAAGTTCAAGAAAAAATATTTTTTTCCAGAACACCTTACAAAGAATAAACTTAGATTATTAATTTCACAGTTACTGAAAAACACAAATTTAAATATGTGCTCCACACACATATTGTGATACATGCAGAGTGCAAAATAAGTAACCCTCAATCAATGCGCTCTATCATAATTAATTGAGAGAGATATCTGTACGAATTGGTTTTATATTAATGTTCATATGACATACACATTTTTGTGGCAAAATTATGTACTCAGTTCCTAAGAAGATTACAATCTTGCGTTATTTTACCATGAACAGGAACCATACATCTGCTATTCTACAAATTTTGTACAAAATAAAAATTATACAACTGTCTATCGATACATAAAACTGCATTATGCTCAACACAGACAACTGTAGGGTAGTCTGTCTCTTATTAACCACTTAAGTCAGACAGAAGTCTGTTCAGAATATAGAGGATTCTGAACCTCAAATCCATAATTCGCATAATTACATACCTTTATTTGATAAAATTTCTTGTTAACAAGGCATATTATTTCTTCATATTCTGCAGGGATTATTTATTATATCAGAACATTATAATTTAATGCATATACAAAAACATATTGATCTTTACAGCAGTTTATAGATGGTGAATTATATTAACATGAATGAGAAACCAATTCCCTGCAACACAGTCTTTGCTACAAAGTATAATTTGATCTATCATAAAGTGACCAGTTTTTCCTTGGTGTTTTCCAGGACACGGGCAGCACTATAAACCAGTTAAAGCCATACACAGATTAGTCACACTTTTTTATATCTTACATAAATCTTTACTCTTTATTGCTCAATGGGTAGCAGTGTTGCCATCTCCTCATAGGGAAATTTGCTGACAATATCCAAGACACTCTCTACTCCAAAGAATATTATCTGGAAGATGGAATAAAAATGTAAAAAATAAAGAAAAGGACAAGATTGGGTACAAAATTAGCCCACAACATACATTTCTGGGACTGTCCCCAAAAATCCAGGACAAATGGTCACTTTGATCTATAAACTGATACCCATCTACTAAATTTAAATTCTGTATGTTGTTGGGTCATTAAAAACAGCACAAAATCCAACTGTTGTAAAACCAGCACGAGTATAATCAAGTATAGAAAAAGTAGAATTGATTATGCATAACAACAGTGCTACATGGGGAAAAAAAAGTTCCATACTGAGACCATTAATAAGACAACTGGAAGAAAACTATGTTGAAAATGTTTACAGCAGCCACAAAACTCTAGGATGGGAATGAGAGAGAGAGAGATATATATATATACAGACAGAGGAGAGAGAGAGAGATAGAGAGAGACAGAGAAATAGAGAGTAGATATGAAACTATGTAGATCACTTTCACATTGACATGTGATAAATATATTCATAATGTTACTGATCACATGTAAAGGAAGTGAGAAAGAACTACAGAATTCATATTATGTCTTCTACATAAAAAAAAAAAACACTAAATATTTCCAGTTTCATCATCTCAGAAAGTTATTTAACTTACTACAAACATACATAGAGGTGTTTGCTCTATGTACAGTCAGTCCTCAATTAATGTTGGGCTTACAGTTCTGAAAATTAGAACACACAGCAAAACAAAAAATGTTTTTCCAACATGAATTAATTAAAATACCTGAGAATCCGAACAGTGAAGATCTGCCAGCTGTCAGCAGAAACAACATTAATCTGAATCCAAGCAATGTTCGTCTACTCAACGGTCAACGAAATTTATCAGCGTTAAAGCAAAACTTTTTCAGCAAACATTAAACAAGGACTGCCTGCAAATTCTACATTTGCTGCCATTATAAATAAATTTGATGTTTTAATTCTGAAACACATTCAAGAGCTGCACAGTGTTAAACCATACATCTGGAGGCAATTAAATGGGTTTTTGTATCCTCAGTGGAGCAAACAATTTGTCATGCAACTTAAAACTGAGGGGTTTTCACATGTAACTAACATATCTTAACTTACTTTGTGAATTACAGGAAAACAATTACACAATTAAGAAGCAATTACTGAACTTCTTATTCTCCAGTATTTAATCATACTTCTGTGCTCTTACAAATTAATAATACTTGAGTGTTTTGCATAGACATTAATACAAACACACTCCAGCTCCTGAAAGGTTTCTTTTTTTTTTTTTTTTTTTCCATTTTCTAGAGGAACATATAAAAAACAGAAACTGTATGGGTAAGCAGAATGAAGTGGCTGAAGTTGAAGTGCTCTAGCATTTCTTTCACAGAATTTGTAGTTGTAACACGTATTACCAGAATGATCACTCTTAATAGCTGGGGTGAAAAGGATAACATGTAATAAAAATGAAGAGGCCAAGTTCTCCTAAATAGCAGTTGCTTCTTAAATCTCTCTCTCTAAGTCACATTTGTGATTCACTTTTCCACAACATCCAATTCAACTATTGATTTTAAGGTTAATGGTTAAGTAAGAAACAGTCGACAAAACTAAGTTTCAAGTGCTTAATAAAGCGACATGTTTCAACCTCTTAGGTCCATCATCAGGCTAACAAATGTAATATAAGACATAACAGAGAAATTAAAAAATGCCTTGCTTTTTGGAAACTGAGATCTATGATCATCCTAACACTATACAATGCTCCTCAGAGGAATCTGATTTGAAACGAAACAGTTCAGCAAAACCTACAGTCAAGACCATCTTCTGAGACATTACACTCTGTAGTCTGGTAGGGGTATAGGTTGTTCATCCAATCATGAGCTCTGCGCAGAAGTGGCCAAGAGAGTGCCCTCCGACAACTGACAGTCCATGTTGCACATGGACTGGTAGGTGAGGAAGACACAGTGTTAACAATGCCCTCTTGCAGGTCATGAGTCAATCAGCTATACTGACATTTCAGAGAAACCCACTGCCTTTCAATCTGGATGGATCACTTTCTCCTGAAATGCCAGTAAAAATCTACACACTACACAATGGAACACCTCAGAACACAGCCTTCTCCACGGCCATCACTGTACACACTGCACGTGCATTTTAAGGTCACTTCTGAAGTGAAATTTGAACTTTGCCTACACTTTATGAAGCTTACCTTTCAAAATTTTCACCTTCCTTGATGACCACATAGACAAACCCTCTTCTTTTTCTGTCTGATTAACTCTTACGACAGATTCTTATAAGCTGCTGTTTATAATGGTCACGTTCACCCACTTTTCAAGTGTGTGAATTGTGGAAGTAATTTTTCATATCAAAGTACTAAATACCACAGAAACTACCTAACAGGTTCCCATTTAACATGGTTTCCTTCGCACAACATTCACTGTTATCTAAAAATATCTCCATAAGCTTTTTATTTTGACCTGTTCCCCATGTAAAAAGACATCCTCCACAAGAAATGTCAACTTAACATTAGGAAATGCACATTCTACCTCCAGTGTCATAGGGATTGAGGCATCATGTTCCTCGGAAAGGTAAGTACCCATCTCCTAAAATACATGGCACCACATTTCGGTCTTGATAACCAATGCCTTGGGAACCCCACATAAAAAATATTACCCTCTCGATATTTTTCAGTACTTATCTTTTACCACAATTACGTAACTGTTACAGACTTCACCTGTCATTAAGTTCATAGATGGGTTAGCTATCACTCCCGCGAACATGACTATGTGCGTAACTTCACACCTGCCCCTACACGATACGTTTGCTCTTGCTTTGTAAAGCATTTTAAAGGAGCTGAATCTAAGCAGGTGTCCCTCATCTTTACTTCTGATTATGGTACCATGATTTGGTTTTTTGTTGTCACTTCCCACATTTCATTCATGTTATGTCCTTTGCATGTCTGCATATGATTCCCTGGCATAGCATTATTACATGTTCTAAAATCGATCGGTGCGTCAGTGAAAGGAGCAAATCAGTGGCTTTATTCATTACTTAGTAGAAACAATGGGCATCATGAAAGCTGCTAAGATGGGAATAAAATAAAAACCTTTATGAATAAGGGAAAACTGATTATAATTTGGGAAGTGCGCTTCTGTCCATCTAGCTATGCACATAAAAATCAATGATCAACTAAACATACCACAGTTCAAGCTGCAGAATATCATGGTGAACCACATATACATTAACCAAGAATCACAGACTTGAATTACGATAAATTTGGTAGGACTTACACCCTTCAAAATTTATCCTTATTATGTTTTTCTGCATAAGAATTTTGAATTGTCAGGTGCACTTGAAAAATTCTTAAAGGCTGTCCCAATATCTGAGTATAAATTTCATGTGTCAATGGAAAAAATTTAATGGTCTTAATTCATCAACATACACAATACAGCAAATAGGACTTCAAAATGCAAGTTATTCATACCACAAAGCTGCATTCACATCAAATATTTAACCACAAAAATGAAATGTTCAACTGTAAATTGTTTACTAATATGTGATGGACAGTGCTGCCATCTTATGACCTCACCATATACAAGTAACATTTGCCAACCAGTAAGTACAGACCTATGATATATATGTGTAAATACATTTGCAAACAGGAACTCCTTTTGAAATATGTATCTCTTTCCACTCCAGCACTAAAACTTTAATTCAACAGCCACAGATACTGCATAAAAAGTCCTTTTTTAATGTCAAATATAAAGAATCCTTGATCAGAGAATAGATTTTATATTCAGTACTTCAAATTCATATTTTAGTGCATTTGAGGGAGATAATCAGCATCACATATACATGAATGATGTTCTGCATTAAGAAGAGCACTTTGTTGAGATGACTATTTAATATTACTGACCATCAAACTATCTAAATACTGTAGCACTTACAGTACCGTTGCTGAAACACGAATATGAAATAATTTTTAAAATAATTATTATTTATATGTCCACTCAGGCACCAGTGTGTGTGTGTGTGGGGGGGTGTGGGTGTGTGTGTGTGTAGGGGGGGTGTGGGTGGGTGTGTGTGTGTGTGTGTGGGGGGGGGGGGGGGGGTGGGGGTGGGTTGTGTGGGGGGGGGGGGGGGTGTGGGTGTGGGTGTGTGTGTGTGTGTCAGCATCTCTGTTACATTGATCGTATTTGTATTCTATGTCTGTTTCAGAACATGAACCATTTAAACTGCCTTTTAAATTCCACATGGATTAAAAACTCAAGTACAGTGATACCTCAGCTAACGAAGGTAACTTGTTCCGGGATCACACTTCGTTAGCCGAAACGTGATTTCCCGTAGGTTTCTATAGAAAATCATTTAATTTGTTCTGGATGCTGCCCACTATTGAAAGATAAGTTTTATAAAATAGTAAAAAGCACACTATAAAAGGACAAAAACTCACCAAAGGCTCAGATGAACAGCTACCCAATTGGATTAAGGAGAATGGAAAGTAGAATGAAAAACTGACCATCTTTACACTATTATACTGATAATATATTATACAGTACACTTTATACTATTAAACTGAAAATATGTACACAAAGTTTTTACTATTCTTCTTCCAAATTTTCAAAGTTTATTCAAGGTAAGTCTCCTCTTCTTCAGTATCTGGCCTCTGTCTCTTTGCTAAAAGAGAAGTCACAAATCTGTCCAAAGTTGATTGAACTTCTCTTAAGCTCCTGGAATGGCCTGACCGTTCATGTTTGCTGCTTTATGTTAGCGCGCGCATCCACTAAAACATTCATTAGCCGAATTCATATTCGCTAACCGAGTCCAAACAACAGCAAAAAAAAATCTTCGTTAGCCGAAAAATTCGTTAGCAGGGTCACTCGTTAGCCGAGGTATCACTGTAGTTAGAAGCACACTCAGAGAGTACAGGATGATAGTAAATGGAAAAATTTTAACAATGACATTTAAAAATAACATGTAAAAAGCGTCCATAGACTTGGGTGGTGAGGACATTGGATAAATATTATCATAACAGTCACATTTATAATAATCCAGTGCAGATCTTAAGTCATTTAGACTGAAGCCGAGGATTCGTCCAATAAAAAAAAACGCTTCAAATCCATTTCCATGATGTATGTACCCAAGAGCACTGACTGACTTACGAACTAGGTACATACATTCAAAATTAACACACTTTAACCATTTTACCAATAAGTGTTCCTCTTTGGTTCTTAAAAGAAATTGCACTTTTCTACATTTCATTTCATCTCAGTTTTTGCAACTGTGAAAACAATAATGTAAGTACAGAAAGTAAACCACAGGTTTCAATAACAACACCGGACACACAGTAGTATCATTTGTCCCTTGTGTTTGTACAATGCAAACAAAAGTTTTGCCTTGTAATTTGAAAAAACCAGAATTCACAGATAGGTGAACAATCGATCATCTTCCTACTAAACAAACATAAATTGCAGTATACTGACAGAGACATACAAATAGAATGACAGATGTGGTCCATTTAATTATAAAACATGGCTGATAATTAATAATTATGTACATCCTCTTTGGTACGATCAACTTCCACTACAAAAATTACACATTTCAACACGAAAGTGAAAGGAGGAAAAATACAATTTGAAATATATATATTTATTTATTTTAATTTGCTTATATTCATATATATATTTATAAATGTTAAATTTTCTACTGATATAATAATTCATCAGTTAAATTTCATGTATTAAGTTTTTCTCCGTTGGCTCCCGTAATAAAATTTAAATTATTGTTACAAAGCAACATGCAACCCGAAGCTATCCTTGCTCTAGTTTCATGGGGGCTCACAAGATTGTGGCAAACTTGAAATCCCATCTCAGGCTCTGATCTTGTTCACATCTCAACATGTGTCCAGTAACATCGCCAGTTTACTATTCTAGTGCGAAAATAAATCGTTCTTCAAAAGGCTTAACCCACCAAAACTTTACATAGGAATATTTTACGTAAGTGCTTATACACAGTCTTGTCTTGGATCTACAATGTTAATGCAAACATTTATTTAGAGAAACAGTGAAAATGTCTTTAATCTTTTATAATATAAAAAAACAGAACCAATTTCTCAGCACAGTGCTTTTAACTTCCATTATCAATAGAAGTCAAGTAAAATTTAAAGTAATACTAGACAAACACAAAACTTACTACAAAAAGTTTTGTTAGGTCTTTCCACAAGTGACACATTCTTTTAAAACGTCATGGAATCAAGAACATACATTTTTATCTCGTAAGGAAAATGTTGTGCTTGTAATTTTATGCGTGCTATGCTGGAAATACAGGAGGCTGACTGCCACTGGGCGTTACTGGTTAGTGAAAATAAGTTTCTTTACTTTACATTAACTCCCTACTGTTGTTATCATTCTACAGAAATGATATCTTCCGGCCACAAACCACCAAACCAACATCAGATCACATGTTCACATAACAAATACAACTACTGGAAGAATCAGTGGTTATATATTCTTATGGCCAAGTTATGAGACACATTTTTAGGGTGAGACTGGTGAAACTAAAAACTGTAAAAGGTGTGAGACCTCAACCTTGAAAATACATGTAGGTAATAAATGATTCTTCCAATATTTTGTCAACACGAATGCAGATCTGACGACGGACCCACGTTTTTGGCTGAAACAATTCCACCCTGTAGGCTGATACAGCAATAAACAGTTGTGTATTTAAAAGTAATATTTTTATGTACAGTGTTTTCACACAAGAGGATGCCTTTCATGAAAATTATGAAGAGTTCATGCCACTTTCTCATTTCAGTCAAACTGTTGATGAACCACACGTGACAGGTAGTGTCTAGTCACAAAATGTCCCTTCGCTTCAGGGTCCTGATCAGCTGCTGCACAGACAACTTTACAACTGAACAAATGTGCTTCACACTGGCCATGATGCTGTTAGCATGTCTGCTTTACCACTCATCTTCCTAGCACACTTCCAAATGCACTAAGTCTTGTAAGTAATTCTTCACTGACAGACATGGCACACTGGACATGACATCTGGTGTAATTCATTCACTGAAGAAGAAACATATCCATAACAATCCAAGAAGGTAAAAAAAAAAATCTGACAGTCAAATACTTGTTTTTGTCTTTTCAGTCTTCGATTTTCTTCATTTACTCAGAAAAATCACTAAGACGATATCAAAGTGATATAGTGTACAGGCAAATTATTTCAACATCACCTAAGACTATGTGCTGCCATTTCAGAATGCCGTGCCTCTTGCAAGATCTTACTGCTGCTGAAGCAGCAGCTGCTCCAGCTCATCGGCGGAGCGTAGCAAGAACGCCGCCGACTCACGGTAACCTGTTATCAGTTGTCGCACGGCTGCCATCTCTGCAGTGTTCAGTTTGTGGCTTAGCAGAGGTTTCGTCTTCATGCTGAGATCTGTCGGCCCTGTAGGAAAAACGTGCTTATTTAAAAATACTTTAACATTCATCATCTGCGCTTTAAATCCCTATGTAGCTGCAGACAGCCACGGTTATTTTCGTTTTAAATGTCCAGTCCTTCACCTGAGCGGGGAATATTTTCCATTTCATCCCAAAGTATTACATTAGTGGGAAATGTTCCTGTTTGGCCAATAAAGGTTATGGTTGTGTGTATAACAACAGGTACTCTCACAGGATAACAATGTTTCTGCTGAAAGGCAAATTGTATTAGATATGACATATGTGCCTTACTGTAAAGACTAACATCATAACAACTTCCAAGCAAGACAAGATTGTTGCTTGCATTTTTCCAAACCTGAACTCTGCGCCACACTCTTGTAAAATTCCATAAAGAAAACACAAAACTTCAGTTGTTCGGCACAGTTCCATGTTGGGTGAATTCCTCCCTTCTGAAAGACTTTATTCAATTGCATAATAAAGTGTCCCAGTGTCACGCCATAACAGTTAACCACTTCTAATATAGAAAGTCCAGATTTCAAATATCAAACACAAAACTACATGACATTGTTGAAGAATAAAAGACCAACTTGATGTCACTTGCTATTTTATTTCACTTCTTATGTGCTCAACATGTTTCGGACATTAATATATCCATCATCGGGAGCTTGTGACTATTCTGTTCAATTACCACATTGGTCGTATTGTTCTTGGTTCGATCTGTGTTGGAGTTTCGGTTTGGTTGGGTTGGAGTGGTATCTGTGTTGCAGGCTGAACATGGATACCACTCCAACCCAACCACACCGAAACTCCAACACACATCGAACCAAGAACAATATGACCAATGCGGTAATTCAACAGAATAGTCGCAAGCTCCTGATGATGGATATATTAATGTCTGA
>Ga0123355_10012562_pt1 | contig 13126 bp, 7 predicted proteins | sample TergutEmb28metaG_3_FD_89872 | JGI IMG/M metagenome (GOLD analysis project Ga0123355, IMG submission 89872) | Embiratermes neotenicus P1 segment gut microbial communities from Petit-Saut dam, French Guiana - Emb289 P1 | ecosystem: Host-associated > Arthropoda: Insects > Digestive system > Gut ... | reverse complement strand
ATGTGGCGATAAACATAGGACATGTGGCGATAAACAAGGACATGTGGCAATAAACATGGGACATGTGGCGATAAACATAGGACATGTGGCAATGAACATAGGACATGTGGCAATAAACATAGGACATGTGGCGATAAACAAGGACCTGTAGCAATAAACATAAGACATGTGGCAATAAACATAGGACATGTGGCAATAAACATGGGACATGTGGCGATAAACATAGGACATGTGGCAATGAACATAGAACATGTGGCAATAAACATAGGACATGTGGCGATAAACAAGGACATGTAGCAATAAACATAGGACATGTGGCAATAAACATACTCATAAATTTTGTGTGGAAGTTTCCTTGTACTTTGAATATTGCATTCACAACGACGGGGTAAATGTTTGATGATATATCCAGAATGCAAACAAATTGTATGAAAACACGGTTACTGATACTGCGTAATTATTATTGCTTGCTTTATAATGGGCCTTCTGTGCAGACGGAAATGCTCAAATTGTTGTATAGAATGCTGTTCATGAGAAATGTCCTTTTCAGTCATCGAAGTAAATATCATAATGCCATGTTGGTTATTATGGTTGCGGATTATTATTCTGCTCATATGAAAGGTTTATATTCTTTTCTCGTCGTCCAGAATCGAATTGCTGACCTTCGTCATCCCCAGTTTGAGGTGCGTGAAATGAATTTGTTTCCCTTGAATATGAGACGCTTTCATGAGATGAATCCAAGTCTCTCACAACGCTTCTGAAATCCTTTCCCAAAGTATCGCGTGGTTCCATTCTGCAGTCTTGCCAGACTGAAACTGTTAACATTTTAATTTTCACATTACGTATGGGAAATTTATACACGGTACTTTTAAACATTACGTTATAGAGAGAATTGTATGATCATTTGATGGCGAAATTTGAGCTTCTCACAGCGGCGTTGATGAGCTCCCAGGCCTGTGGGATGGCATCCCATATATTTGTAAATACCTACCAATCTACACGGCATCATGTCCCAGAATACTAGATTTTTCTTCGTATTTGAAATAATTAGCCCTCAAGGGCATAATTGTTAGGACTGGTATAAACACCGCTACGTTCAAACGTCGATTTTTGTACACTCAATTTTTTTATGTGTTCCTTAGCATTCGTAGAATAATAAGCGATTATTTCCGTCTTCAGTCAACATTAATCGATTGGTCTTTATAATAAAAATACATCGAATTTTCCGTGAGATACGAACTGAAATGTGTGTATATGTAACGTAGATTAATTTGAGTCTTAAAAGGTTGGTACAGTTGTGTGAAATACTGACAACAAAGAAAGTGAAACAAGTGAAGAAATTTACATGACTCCCTGGTTGCTTAAAGATCATAGGTATCTGGTGGAGTCAGAAACTGCAGATGTAGATGAAACCGGACCTTCAGCGCCTCGCGGATTTGCGTTGAAACTTGGAACAACTCAATCTCCATGTTAATTACTGTCGTCGCTTGCTTTTCTGTCCGGTTAGCGTAATGAGGCTATGTTTATTCAGCGGCGCTGACGTCATCAGATAGTCGCCCGTGGCCTCCTCTATTCCCTGACTGTATATATGTATCTGTTATAACAGGAGTCATGACATTTTAGAAGGGAATTCCCCATCTCTTCCAGTTCTGTGCACGTGCTGTAATATCATGTCTGTACAGGTTATACGACCGAGTGGAACGGCAAGGGAAAAGTAGTTTGAAGGTGGGGAAACAGAGGAAATATAAGGAAGACGTGTTTGTGAATTATCATGGCCTGCTCTGATCGTTTCTCCAGTGCTACTTCCTCCTTTTATGATGTCTGTGTTAGTTTGTTTCAGGGGTCGATAAAGTGTTGTTGTACGTCGGAGATATTTTAAGGTCTTCTTGTTGTGGGCTTTTCTTCACTATTCGCTACGTTTCTTGCGAATTTCACTGTAAATGATTGATAAATATCTTCCTTTATTGCAAAGTGTTTCTTTTTATCACCTTTCGGAATAAAAGGGAATGAAATGAACGAGAAGGAACATAACATGAGAGGAAGAATTTCTAGTTATTACATGTACGGAAAACCGTCCATAACTGCAGCAGTAGATTCTATTTTCCGCACAAACCAGCTGTATGACTGGGAAACAGGACACTGGGTGATTCTGAGCAAGGTTGTAATAAGAGTAGGTTTTGTTTGTCCATTGATACCTCAGTAAGATCATAGACCTTGTTTTATGCTCTGGAGTGTAATTATTGAAGTGTATACGCAGATTCATACCAAGTAATTTATAGTATATTGCCTTTAATTGAAGAGCTGTCGCTGGATTCTGGCATATAACTTTTCATCCTTTGACACATACTTTATTTCTTTCGTAAAATCCTTCATTCAGAGTCACAGATTTTGCAACCGTGAAGACACTGTTTCTTGTCTGGGCCATAGCGTACACTGTGTAGCCGTTAGCAGCACACCAGTCGCTCTGTTTTGTGAGTGTGTGTGTGTGTTTTGTTTGTGTGTGTGTGTGTGTGAGTGTGTGTGTGTGTGTGTGTGTGTGTGTGTGTGTGTGTGTGTGGGTGGGTGGATGTATCATCATTACGTAATTAACAAGTTCAGCCGGTGTAAAACTGTAGTTCAAACGGCATTTTTAATTTAAAGTGCACATTGGATATGCTATAATGTTTTCTTATTTCGTAGTTCCAATACACACACAGTCAATTTATGGCCTTCTATTTATTGTGACGTGGAGTGGGTTTGTTTGCGGTAAATGTGCTCCGCTCCCAGTCACACACCTCAAATGATCCGTAGAACCGCTTGCAGACTCTTCATTGTGTTGGAGTCCTTGCTCTAAACAATTCACAGCGTAAGTTAGACTAAATTGAAGTAATGATTGAGCTTGCACGTGACACATGTTTTTTTCTGAGAATTATTATATAATTTCAGTAAGTCCAAACGTATTGCTAATGATTGTTTTCATTGTTATACCGTGCAATAGTAATTAATTAGTATAATTAGCCAGCGTATTGAACTTTATTTTATTATACAAACGTTAAAATATTATAAAACTCATATAGAATTTTATAATTTTATAATTCTATGTGAGTTTTATAATATTTTAACGTTTGTATAATAAAATAAAGTGCAATACGCTGGCTAATTATACTAATTATTGTATTGCTAATGAATTTAGTAGAAACTATAAACATTAATTTTGTATAAGCTGACTTTATTGCATTTAATGACAATTGTAATTTAGAGTGTTATCATGAATAGTGAAAGGATTCGGCAGGCAACGATGATGGCTGACTGAAGAAAACCACGACAAGTCTGTCAGGATAACTCATGTCCCGTCTAAATTTCGAACCGGGAACTTTCCTGCGTAGACGTCACAACCGTGTCGCTTGTGCCAGCTGTCTTAGTGTAAATTTGAAGTGTTTTTCAAGCCTTTGGTCCTGAAAAAATTAAGTTCTACGTCACAGAAGGGTTTAACGCGTGATTTGTTCTTCAGTGTTTTAATGTTAGTGTTTTCCTCACGTAACACTACGTTTAAGACACAGAATCTCTGCATTTCCTCCCACATAATACATTCGTGTATTTGCTTTGATTTTCACAACAGTTAATATTTCCGTACACAGCGTAACAAGATTGGTCCTTACAGTGAATATTGTCACCGTCTTCTCTCATACAGAATTGGATTTGTATGTAATATCTTTGGCAGTATACAGTACCACTTTATAGCAGCTCGGACACAGTACTTTGGTGTGTTCTTTGTTTTGTAGACCAACTAATAAAATGTCACTTTGTGGAGACGTAACCACTTAGTTAACTGAAGCATTCATTCACTCTGTAGTCTGTCTTACGACAGGTCCACAGCGCCTTCCAACGCGACATCTCCACGGATTACGATCTAGTGCTTCCTTTTCCGGCTTCCGGTATTCCCTCTTTTTCTGAAGGTCATCCAGTAGACACTTAAGTCTTCTTCCTCGTTTTTTCCTTAACTATTTTCCTTCCCTCTATCTTTTCTTCATTTATGTGTTTTAGAAGGTAGTTCGTACGCGATGTGTGAAACCAGCATTTGACGCACCTGTTTTGGAAAACTGATATTTGTGGGAAGGGCAGATGAATCCAATCCACAGTGTCCATCCTTTACGTAACTGTCCGGATACATGTTTCTCCCTCAAGTACTCTGTGTTTCAGAGTGGTCTCGTTCCTTCAGGTTTTTAAACCAACAAATTTTATGCAATACGCAAAACTAAGAAAAGTGTTGCAAAATACAGTCTGCATTCTAATACGTGGGTGTTATCAACGCCGCTGGAAAACTTAACTTTCTTTTCATGTTTGTATCAGATCTTCTTAACAGCTCAAAATTGCCCTTCATACCCATTGGTTATTCCGGGTACAGTATTGCATCCGTAATTTGGCACAATATTCCGCACTTTTATGGATCTGCTACATCAGCTTACCCATTCATGTGATTCATGCTTGTAAAATCATTGTTTATTTTGTTTTTAGGGTCATGTTTAAACGACGAAAAAAATCCATAAACTTCTTTTTAGTTTTTTTGGTGAGTAATATCACTGAACTTTGGATATTATTGTTGGAACGTGCAGTGAAACACAAATAGTAAGCTTCATAGATCGTCCTTTATCCATTCTCTCGTCACATTCCGACTACTAAAAGCTAACAGCTTTCAAAACTTTTGATGAGTGTGATGAGATATCTGTTAATTACTTTTTTCATCCCCCTGATAATTAAAGTAGATTTTAATTTCCTATTTACATATTTCATTCTCAGGTACTGATATTGGACAATGGATTCTTTCACGACTTTAAAAAGCAATTCAGTGAAACTTTTTTTATCATCATAATATCCTAAGGGCGAAATGCATGAATATAAAATTACTTCCTTATTACAGAAAATGTAATTCCATTTTCATATTCTGGGCTGTATTTCTTTGTCGATAACAGTTAACGAGATCGTTCTAGAAAACCAAGCATCGGCAGTCTGCTGTCTTTAGCTCGACTCCTCTCTCTGTATCATATAAAAAACTGATATATTTTATTGGGAAGTATAACAATACTTCCGAGTTGTCTCTGTTAAGAGGGAACAGGATTCTCTAATATTTTGTTTGTAACTATAGGGCCGATTAAGCTGATTGAAGCACTAGCTCTTCGCACTTGAATTTGCCCAATTCGAACTTCAGCCTGGACACTGACAACTTACACTCTGTATTCACTAGGTATCTCCATGAGAATGCCTGGATAATACAGGGAGTTCAATTGGAAAACGAACACAGACGCACAGCTAGTGTAAAGGCTTCACAATTCCGCATAAAGCTACTATTACACACACACACACACATACACACACACACATATATATATATATATTTATTTATTTATAAGTTTGGTTTATAAGTAATTTGGCTCAGTAGTTTATCGATCATTAGATATTCTATAAAATGTGGGGAATTAAATTGAATTCATTATAATCTCCTCAACCTTTACATTCCTCTTTAAAGATCTTGCTGATTTTCTAAAATTCTTATAGATCCGGAAGCATAAAATACGTCGATAACTTGACAGCTAGTCAGAAGTGAGTATCTTTCAATATAAAATACAGTATGTCAAATTTTGCTTGCAGTTCACATTCCGAAATTTGGCTGCAGCAGAGATACAAAACCGCGGGAGATTAAACAATAAGACGGGAGGGTTGAATTCTCTGGAAACTCTTGTGAATGTATGAGCGTTTCAAGTAATTAATATTTCAGACCTGATTAACATTCACAAAATATAATACCTAATTTCTGTTACCCTAACTGATGTTACTCTGTTTCCTTCACTTCATATCTGGGCAGTAACAATAATTTTCAGTTCAGAATATAGTAAATGTAATGAGCTTAGAAATGGAAACCCCAGTGTGGGGAATTACTTCGGTCTTGGGACGGTTTGAACAACAGGTGGTCTGAGAGAATTTTCGGCGCATGAGTGTCATATGTGATTCATCGAAACCTAACTATTTCTTCTGTGTAGTTAGTTAATAAATAATTTAATATATATCAGCCACTACATTAGTACTTTTCAGATGCAAGAGGATAATTCTCATATTGACGGCTTTAAATACCATTTGTATTATCTGGAACATGCAGGAGATTGTGTATGTGCTGTCCACATACGACCAAGATTACAATCACTGGATAAGTTATGTTAGTTTCAAAAATGTTTGTTCGAGCATTTACTCTGTAGAATTAATTATACCCTTCTTTTCAGTAAATTCACGAGATAAAAAATTAATTTAGGAGCAAGTGGATTGACGTGTTCTAAGTTGCAATCCTTCTTACGGATTTTTGGTGTTAAACAGCTCAAAAATTGAGTACTTTATTTCCTTTTTAACTGTATTTATTCAGTTTTTTTTCAGATATGGCTTATCCCTCTGAGTTAATTATTTGAATTTCCTGGATAGGTCTAATAATTTATATCTTTTGCGATTTTTCATCTTTTTCTACGGCATGTAAACATGAGACATTTTCGCCGTTACTTTTCGTGACATGAAGGGACTGTATAATGCATTACACTTCCGTGCAACCCGACCGTTCATTGCCGTATTCAAGAGCCCTGTCTTAAACTAGATAAATCCGGTATACACGTACATAACCTATTTAGTTAAGGCACGATATTAATATTATTCTGCCATTTATGCCATGATTTTCTTCAGGTTTTCAGACTAAGGTTTTGTTCATATTTTTATCTGTATGTGTGTCCTGTATGCCTGTCTCTCTGAAGGCCCATACTCTTGGTTTGGTCTCTCTCAGCAGATCTTTACCATCAATCCAGAAGTGAGGCACTCTTGTTTATCAAAATAACATAAGCGTATCACGTATTACATAGTTTAATTAATCTGAATGAACTAGTAATTGTATGCAGCGTGGTATGAGGCTTAGCAAGAATACTGAGATTGCGAATTTCTTTCCTGATTAGATAACAAAGCCTATAATGACGCATTTTAAATTTTATAGTCCTACATTTAAGTGATAAAAATATAAATATGTAGACCTTTGAAGAGATTTCTGGATACGTGAGACCGGAAGGGGTCAACAGTGGCCCAATTCCATGACTGATATATGATGATGGTGACGACGATGATGCTGAAGTATAAATATTTTGTGATGATGCCCTTTCTCTTTCCGGAATTTCGAAAAGACTGCTTGGTTCTTAGAAATACCAGCACAATACACATTTATAAAAGATGCGAGAGGAAAAAATTAAATACACTTTATAGAATAATTTTATAAGCCTAATTAAAAGGTTATTAATAGAACACTCCCAGTTATCAACATAAACGTAAAATCTTAGCACTTGGATCACTCACCATGTTTATTTATTTAAGGCACCTTTCAGTTCTGGCTACATAACTTAAAATGTGATGGTAAGAAGGAAACGGTGATTTGAAAAGCCATGGAAGGAAGTGGTCAAGACCTCAATTAAGGTAATATCGTGGCATTTGCCTAAAGAAAATGTGTTAGGCCGTAAAAGCTGCAGTCACTCTAGACCGTGCCGAACCAATATTTAGAAGCTTTTGCTACATCAGTCATCGTACTTAGCGTGGTCTTTATTAGTGGCTGTGTACTGAACAGTGTTACAGGAAACGTGATAACCTGCAACGCTCTCGGAATTGAAATTTCCTGAACTACATTATTCCTATATATTTTTTTAAGATTTTAGAATTTATATGAAGACCGAAATATGTACTTTGAAACATCCGCTAGTATTTTAAACATTTGAACCTGCGTTCCATTTGTCAGAGTGTGATGGAACTCGAGTATATTCAAGCGGCGGAAATAGGATCAATAAAGACGAGAAATGGGAAATATGACGAATAAGTATAATGGGAGGTGAGAGGTGGAATATGACAAAAAGTGCTGGCGAACATAAGCGGTGCATTCATGGAAAATTCATGAAAACACGTCAAAAGGGGTATAACAGGGAGGAAGGAAGAAAACGAAGACTGAATGGAAAAGAACGACAGTGTACATTGAATTATATTGTGCTTGCTGTTTTATATATTTTCCTTGTCCTCTCTGTTCCATATTATTTTTATTTTTTGTTGTGGCTCTAGGGTAACAAATGAAGTGGAAGTAAGCTGTTATGATAAATAAGGCAATGTGTGTTGGGGAGGAATTTTAATGAGATATGGTGTTTATTTTACGAGAAAACTTCGACAGTGTATGTGTTAAAGTATAGGTCATGTCCTGGCTATAGCAACTGCTACAGATATTGGTGACGCAATAATCAAATTCAGCTGGAAAATGTAGCAAAATAGAGGAGATGTGGATGCTGTTGAACTTCCGTTGTGCAACGATGGTTCGGGAAAGCTATTTTTTATGTAGTACAAAAGAAGAAATGAACCGAAAAAAAGATAGGAAGCAAGTTAGGAAGAAAATGAGATTTTATTAAAAGTAATGTAGAGAGGGGGAAGTGATGATGGAATCAAGTTAGAAGTGAAGCCAGGAACGGCTGATGTTGAAAATGAAATGTGAGTCAGCTGATGAGGTGAAAGGGAAGGTAGAGGATGAGAAATTAGAAGTCAGTGATAAGCTCAGAATATAATCACTTGGAGGCTTACCTATGTAAGTGCATTTCCTAATTACTTATTAAAGAAGGACGATCAAAAATATGATCAGTTTAGTACTTAACCAATCACTCTGTCGCCTCGCCCTTCTGATCGAGTTTTAGATAATTTAGTAGTCTATATACGGTCCTGTTAACCTAAAATATTTATTATCACATACTCGTAGATCGGAGTTATGGTCGAGGTTACACAACACGCAGATAGGCAAAAATTTCCTGTTATTTTTGGAAAAATAAATGGCATCATTCTGCTTATAAAACTCTGTCAGTGGATGTGTTACTGCCGTGCAGGCCCCTCTGTGTCATGCGCCCCCTTTCTGTCTCTGTCATACAGCCTCTTATGTTTCTGTCACACATTCTTTTCTCTTTTTCATGCTTTCTCTCCTATTTCTGTCATGCAGCCTCTTCTCTTTCTGTCACGCAGCGCCTCCTGTTTCTTTCATGTAGCCCCTTCTCTTTCTGTCATACACTGCTTCCTGTTTGTGTCTTTTGATCTCCTGTGACCATCTTATTAAGGACAGGTGAAGTTTAATGCTTAATTCTGAATATGTACAGCGCATTGCATATGGAAAACTTGATAGATTCTGGCGAAGACGTCATAGTAACACTAAAAATGAAACACTATTTGGGATGTGAAAGCGTTGATTGGGTTCAGCTGGGTCAGATCCAATCACAAGTACTTGTGACTAAGATCTTGTGCTTTTGGATTCCACGAAAACGAGAGTAAATTCTTTATCAGCTTCTCCAAAAATCGTAAGATAATTTCTGAACCAGCCGAGTCACTGGTAACTTCCCAAAGTTAGACCTAGTTAGAGGATAGGTTAATTATTGGATGTGGCAAATGTTGAAAGTTAGTACAAAATATTTGTTATGCGTATGCATGTCTGTTCTGCCATTATATTTTATAAAAAAGGTAAAAACCGGTGTGTAGGTTTAGCGATTAGGCAGCAATATAGCGCACAGAAAAGTGTGTAAGGCACAAAATTAGAGCAGGATTTAACACCAGACTGGTATGCATTACTGGAGCTTAGGTAGTGGTGCAGCATACAAATGGGATTAGGCATCCGTCCAGAGCATAAGTCCTATTATGTGGTTCACTCAGTCCGTATTGGATTTGTGGTAAACTAAATTACAATACTACGGATTCACAGGTCGCTATCATTACTTATTGCCTTTCGTCCTGTATTATCGACTCGCTAATAACAAAATAATCAGAACTTAAATATCCCACAATTGTTATATAGAAATCCATGTGGCATATTTGTTAGGAGGGTGTTAGTTGGGTTAGTACGTGTCGGAACTGCGGCCTATAGCCCACGGCTGATAAATGGGGAACATGGAATACCGGTGGAATGAGAATTTAAGGAAAAAGTGTAAAACCATTGTGCCCACACAACCCCTTTTTCGATTGCCTGGGATCGAACCTGGACCTCAACCGTAAGAATTCGGCGACTTACTGCCTGATACATTTCACTGCGTGGCATGTAGAAGACCTGGGAAGACAGCGTCTACACGATCAGCAAAAGAGTATTATAAAGGTGTACAGCATATATCTGGCTGCTCTGGGCTTCAGTCGCCTGGTTCGCATTCCGTGGACGCCGCACCGAAGTGCGTAAAGGAAATATACATTAGAGTCAAATAAGAATAGAACGGCGAGCTGAGTCATTGAGCAATATTGAGGCGGAAAGGAACAGCGGAAGAAATTTTGGAACGGAATTCTTTGTAAAAAAAAAATAGCAACGCATTTTCGTTTGTTGAGGATTGGATTCAGATCTCGAGATGCTATGTTGGTTCCTTTCCTCTTTGCTTTCTTTCAATCTTTTCTTTTCGCCGCAATTTTTTTGTCTTAGTTTCTTCCCATTTTTCTGTCCTTACATTTTTTGTTACTTCCGCTACTAAATATTATTCTTTCTTCTGTTCATTACTTTTTTCCCCCACCGTTATATGTTTTCCTTCTACCCTTTTTTCCTCCTTTATATTCCTTTATTTTTAGCTTCTTATTTACTTTGTCTTGAATACCTTTCATTTTGTGTTCCTCTCTTATCCCTCTTCCTTCATTCTATTCTTTCGTTCTGCCTGTATTTCCTTCTGTTTGTTTCCATACGGCCTATGGTGTACATCTTTTCTCAGTTACCTAATATTAACTGTCTTCACAAAAGCAACAGACTTCGTAACGTTGCCATCTTCAATAACCTATCACGACAATCAGAGCCTACATCATTTTTCGAACCCACGAACTCTGTTATTACATACCTGAAGTCTTCAGTTTATCGGTCGTCGTTATTTTAAGCGGCATATTTTGCAACCAACCTCTAGACGAATTATACTTAGAGTGTGGTAGACCACTATCACAATATCTGAAGGGAACAGACAATTTCTTGCTCCGTTTGAGCAATTATAAGACGCCATTCCGTATGTAAAGTGTATCTGTTCTCTCACTGACCTCTTCACGGCGGTGAACATCGGAGTAGATGGCGAAGTTGTTGAAATTATGTTTGTCCCATTTTGTAAATAACGCATCCATTCTTTCATTGTATTCGTCCAGGTTCCTTTTCCTCCCCAAGGAATGAGCGGTTGACGAGTGCCTTCCTGACTATTCATTTTCAGGTCAATGTTGCCTTTATAAATGTGGACGAGAGTGTATTTTTTCACTGCTCCATGTCTGAGAATTTTAACTAACCCCGTGGTGCAGGATTTATATTTTGGAAGTTTAAGGTCCTCATCTAGTCCAGAAATAATCACAACTTTATGGAACCCAAAGGCTCGTGACTGTGGTAGCTAGGGCCATCCCTTTGCCCTATGCCGCTATCTTGAGGCAGAAGAGTGCAGTCCATGAAGCCCCAATATGCTTTTAAGATCCACCAAAGTTTAATAATTTTCCAACAAAATGCGACTTATTCAGTTTATTACATTTCTGTAGGCAGCTCTACATGTTTCAAGTGTTGACACCCATCATCAGGAGCTGGTACAACTGTAATTACAGCTTCTGGTATTGATTAATTGCAATGAGTAAAATACGCTGCTATTGATACTAATATATAATTTAAAATTCGAGATTGGTCATATTGAATTTTACTAGCCTTGACGAATATTATATATAAAATAATGGTGGATGGTTAAAAGCAGTATTTTTAAATTATGGACAACAAAATATAAAACATGTAACAAAATATATATTATATATTTTTGTTATATATTTTATATTACAACTGTAATTATATTATATAATTACAGTTGTACCAGCTCCTGATGATGGGTGTCAACAGCCGAAACCTGTAGAGCTGCCTACATAAATGTAATAAACTGAATAAGTCGCATCTTGTTGGACAAGTATTAAATTCGATTCACGATGCACGGACCCATGTATATAAAATCCACTTTAATATTACCATCTCATGTGCGCCTAGGCTTTTGAAGTTCTTCTTTCCTTCACGTTACCCTACCAAAAATTCGCTTGTAATCTCTTCTCTTCCATGCCTGCTTCATACCCGCCCCATTTGTTCCGTCTGGTAAATGTTAAATTTAAAGTGGAATATAAATTTCTATTGTCAATGACAAAAATCTTTTCAAAATTCGGCAAGTCGCGTTCCAAATTCTGTAAGCATTTGAAGTGACAATTCGTGTTTCGACGGTGTTGACTCTTATCTCCTCCTCTGCTTTGTCTAACACTGCAGCTGCCTGAGTGTATCAGCTGCAATATTCTCGGTTCGTGTTTAACAGCTGCAGTCCATTTAAGGTTGTTACGGTGGACTCCCTTCTGCCATCTACCACACAGGATGTTGCATCACATAATGTCATAATACGCAGTTATACATCAGCTCTTTGTAGCATACTAAATGAAATATTTCGGTTAAATTCTACTTGGTTGCTTATAGGGACAAAGCCTTTGCGACAATGGTGGACCGAGCAATTTAGATTAATGCAACCAGTAGACAAATGGTATTCTGGAGATGGTTCGCAGGATTGGAGTTATTCTTAGACTTTATCGCCGTCTGCAACCAGATCTCTTGTTAGTATCCCGAAATGCCATATCACTGTTTCATGCATTTGCAGCGTCGAAGGAAGTTCTGTTGACGTAAGGTTGTTACGTCTCTTGTAGTCAATACCCGTCAGTAACGGTAAACTAGTTGCACAGTTCACAGTTAAAATGTGCAAAAGATATTTGTGCATCTCATGTTTCAACATGCGATCTATTGAAACCATTATGAGGTATTTATACTTCTTTGTGTCTTTCGTTTGTCTTCTTGTTCTTTTGTCCTGAATTCGGGATTACCAGGAGCCCTTAAGTTGAAATGTACAAGATAATGTGATATTTGCAAACTTCACCGTGCATTTGATGTTTGTTGGACCGTGCATCATTGTGATAACTGAAGAATAATAAACAAATAGATGCCACTTATTATTTTATTGTACTTCTTATAGGCTCAACGTGTTTCGGGCACTACTATGCCCATCATCAGGAGCTCGCAGCTATGATGTTGATTACCACATTGGTCGTTTTGTTCTTGGTTTGCTGT
>Ga0123355_10012561_pt1 | contig 13126 bp, 7 predicted proteins | sample TergutEmb28metaG_3_FD_89872 | JGI IMG/M metagenome (GOLD analysis project Ga0123355, IMG submission 89872) | Embiratermes neotenicus P1 segment gut microbial communities from Petit-Saut dam, French Guiana - Emb289 P1 | ecosystem: Host-associated > Arthropoda: Insects > Digestive system > Gut ... | reverse complement strand
TGTCAGCAGCTTGTAGTTCTCTTCATTGTAAAGCACACGATAGAATGCTGTAATACAATCAGAATAACTGCTGTGGAGTTGAGAATATAGACAGTGGATTATTATTGTAAATTTCATTCCATAATTTAATGCATGTTTTAAAATCCTGAAGAAGAGCAAATGAGAGGCCCTTTTTGTGAAAATTCAAGAAATTATGGCAGTAATGAGTATGTCTGCAGTTTCTTCCTTCAAAGTGCCAAGATTAGGTCCATATTTACTTCCAGTCTTCCATCAAAACAAAGCTCAGAGTAAATAAATATGCACTTATGAATGGTAACACAACAGTTTATGTACAGCCATAACATCACTCTGATAAAAATCTTTTTACACATACTGAGAAATTTAACAAGTAATAGAGAAGAGTTCAAAAAAATACTTGTGTGTATACTGAAGGCATTGTAGGTCAGAATCATATAACAATAGTACAAATAAGAGTGATGAAATTGGTTAAATTTCATTTCATTTAAACATACTGCATGATTTAATAACAAAGAACGTTGTAGCTTGCTGTAATCAGTGAAAAACTTTATGGTGTCATACCATGTTGAAATGGTACTGGTAACAATGACTAATGGTTTTAGTAACTTTGTGGTTTGTAAGGGCCAAATACCTGACTGAACAAGAGTTAGCAGCTTTCTCTGCAACACTTTGATGCGTTGTGACTTCAAGAAAGCTCTCCAATATATGTATGCTCATTTGGAAGAAAACAAAGTTTTCATACTAAATTGATTAACTTGCAAGCTGCAATTGTTTATCAGATTATACAAAATCTGAATTTTATGTGTTCACATTTCAAAATGCGAACATTAGAACAAAGAGGGTTTAGCTTACAAATTTTGGTGCCCTACATTAAGTGATATTTTTTTTTCACGTTACAAATTGGCATGACTGACTGGTTGCATTGAAGTTGGTAGTACATACATGTATGTATGTATGTGTAAATATATGTAATAATATATTTGTGAACACTCACAAACACACACGCACACAGAGATATTCCATGGATCCATAACTGTATGACAAAACACTAAGATGTGGAGCAAGTCATAGATATACAAAGTATACAGAATTTTTACTTTTCAAAATACTATACACATTTTATAAAAGAGTATTATGGTTTATATGTACACATAAATAATTCATCTGCAGAGTAAACATGTTGTGTATTTAATTATTTTCTTAATATTACTTTAAATTTTGCCTTTTCATTCTTAAAGATTATCAAACTATGTGGTAAATTGTTGCAAGTTTTGATACCAGCATAGAATGCACTTTTTGAAAATGAGATGGGTTGCCATTTAGTATACGAAATTATTGCTTAGGCCTTGTATTAATATTGCATATAGATGAATTGTTGGGAAATTTTCTTGATTGTTGAGAGTGAAGTACTTTAATGAAAGCATGTGTTGGCATGTGACAGATGAAATCTTGTAATTGTTTAAATAGACTTCTACATGAAGTTTTGGGTTTTGCACCAGCCATACTTTTCACAATTTTCTTTTGCAAAGTGAATATATTTCCACTATTGGAGGATTTATCCCACTATTATTCCATATTTTATAATAGAATTACAGTACGTGAAATACATTGATAATAGAGTGATAATTGTTACTGATGTGAACTGTCAACCTAACTACGTAATATGTTTCACTTAACTTAGGAATAATTTGTTCAATATGATTCTTTCAGCTTAGGTGGTTATCAGTTTGTTAACTGAGAAATTTTGTAGTTACCGCCTCTTCTATATAGTGTTCTATGTAACTAATACATAATGCAAAGTGTAATGAATTATTTGTTATAAATATTATTATAATCATTTTATGGAGATTTAAGCCTAACTTCTTAAGAGCAAACCAATTAATCAATATGAGATAACTATATTTGACACTGAACAGAAATCCACGAAATTTCTGGTAGTATCTTCAGCAAATAATATTGGTTCTTTTATACAGAATTTATTCTCAGGTGAAGGTCGGTGCATATTATGAACAATTAAGACCCTAGAATTGACCCTTTGGTAAGTCCATGTTTCAGTGCACCCCCATCACAGAAAAGAATTTTGAGTTGAATTAGTTGATTTTATTTCAACTTTCTCTGTTCTGTTAGTTCAATAGGACTGAAACCAATCTGCAAATATACTCAGATGCCGTAGAAATGTAATTTAGCTAACATAATTTAATGATTTATGCAGTGAAAAGCTGTTACCAAATCATGGAAAATTATTCCAAAATGCATTTTTTGGTTAATGATTTAAATAAACTCTCTGGCAGTCGGAAGGCAGCATTTTCAGTAGATATCCCCTTCCTAAAACCATGCTGTTCTGTGACCAGTATGTTGTTAGTATGAAGATGATGTTTTAAACTGTTGCTCACAGCTTTCTCAAATACCTTGGGGAAAAAGAGTTAATAATGAAATAGGTCTGTAATTTGTCATAAAAGATTAGGATCCTTTCTTGAAAAGTGGTTTAACTACTGCAGTTTTTAAGATGGTCAAATAATGCCTGTACAGAGTGAGTTACTATATATAGCTTAATGAGTGATGCCCTAGCTTTTCGTATGTTAATTGTTATTTCTTCATAACCTTATGATATTACACTTTTTTTCTCAGCTTCAGTGACTGGGATTATTTATAGGCTGGCGAGGTTTCCAGGAAATGAAACTGTTAGTATTGTGTGTTTAATTTTTCAGTAATTGTTATAAGGAAATTATTGAAGGTGTTAGCCGTGTCATTTGTATCCTTTAACTTTTCATTATTCACAAGTAAGAAAGGCACCTGCTCCACTGAATTTACTTTTGCTGTGCATATTGTTCCATGTTGTTTTTATTTTATTATTGGATTCCGTTATAAGTTTATTATAATGTGGCTTTTTAGCCTTTTTAAAATTTTTATTAGGATTTTACTGTATTTAGTATAATGGTTTTTTTGGGGTCATTATTGTTCTTAGTGAAGGCATATAGGCTCATTTTATGTTTGCAAGATATTTTTATACTGTGTGTAATCCGGTCATTCTTTTTGTATTTGTGTATTTAACTGGAAATCTAGCTTGGAGAATATTTACAAAAATATGTAGTTTTGAGTTAAACATGTGTTTGGAATCTTTGTAAACAGATTCCCATGTTTCTTTCTTTAGTAGTGTCTGAAAGTTCATGTAGTTTCAGTGTTTTTTAATCTGGTTCTCTGCTTCAAAGGAAATTTGTTTATTGTTGCATGTATATTTTTAATTGTAAGAATTTAAAGAAGTTTAATACAGGCAGTGTTAATGTGGTCTTCTTATGATGTTCCATGAAAATGACATGGTTAATGTGGACATTACCAAGGGGAGGCACAAGTACTTGTAGCAGTTGAAACGGTTTCACTTGATGCAAGTACTAGTAGCTGCATGCATGTTCGTGCACATGAATACACACACACACACACACACAGATACATACAAAACGTGTTTGTATGATTTTAATACTGACACAAGTAGCTAGAGTGTTTCACAAATTATTGCCATGGAACGGTTGAAAGAATGTACTTTTCAAGTGGTTATGATTATTTTATTTTATATTATTAATAAAAGGTGTTTAATTTTTAGATTTAATACCACATAAACTTTCAAAATGCTGAAAGGGTTGCTTCTGATGTGTATCTTGACCATGAAGTTGGTGAGGCTGACAAGTTTGTGTTTTAGTTCTTAGGAAAATAAAAATTTGAAAATGGGTTGGCTTCTGACATCATAGATTTCATATCCATTTTCATAAAATTCCTTCAGAAATGGTACATTGCATATGCACACACACACACACACAAAAGCATAATGTGAATGTTTAAATCTGTACCTGTTTCTTGTATGTTAAGAATAAACCATTCATCGGTAGCAAGATTTGCTGTCACATGATCATGTGCTTGTTTTAGCCACACTCCTGGTATAGTTTTGTCAAAGTCCATACTGCTCATTTTAGTGTAAGTGATAGGGACCAACCAAGTTGTTTTTGGGTCCGGTTCAGACTCTCCATTAAGCAGGAACCTTTTCTGAAAACAGAGAATGAATTAGCATTTGCGTTCATGGCAAGACAAAATAGCCAACATTATGTGCATGAGTAGCATAATAAGGATGAGAAATAGTATTTGTATAAATGCCAAAAAATTCTTGGTATGTGTTGGTGTAAAATTGTGCAGGACTGTGTTCAGGTTGTCTGCTGGTTGGTAAAGAAGGAAGCAAGAAAATAAAAGTTTTGTAGCCACTGAAAAAACAATGAGATATCTATTTCACAATGTACTGGAATATTTGAGGTTCTCAGTGTTAAGCTACTACATGTTGAAAAATGGATTTTGTTCAACTCCGGAGACTAGCTTCAGACAAGATGATAAAGTGATTATGTCCTGTACAGAGAACTAACAGAGAACTGTTAATAACCGGGCAGGAAATGGTTAATACCTCTTAGAGACATGGATCTTCATTTTTATTAAGAGATTTGACATGTGCAACACAAGTGTGTGTACCTACATTTGATCCAGCCCATGATTGAACATATCTGCTTCATGCACTTTTAATGTATTTTACATGATCAATTTTGTGGTTGTGAAGTATCAGAGACTAAACATAATAATAGCTCTACTCAATGGTAGTGCATTCACATGATCAAAATTCATGTGCTTGCGTTTATAACACCTAATAAAGGATACTGTTTAGTTACAAATATCTACAAATTGTTAAACTGCAGCAAGCAGTGACCACTGGTGAGGCTGTTTTTAGGTATACAAAGAGAATACAATCATGACTGGAGGTTTTTACAACATTATTGATGAAGACTGAAGTCTTATGGAATATGATGCCATGTTTATGTCGTAGCTTATTCGTAAGGCTGCATTGTTCAAGTGAATTAGACGCATAAGGAAAGGAAAACAGACATATTCCTCAGCAGCCTGTTGAGTCTTCATCCAAGTGCCTTTCAACTTTAGGCTAACAGTGTTACTGTTTATGATAATAGTTCACCAAACGGACAGAATATTCAATTCCGTCTGTAGGTGGCTGATTCATTTTGTCCTGGGTCAATCCTTTGGGCCCGTTCCTTTAAATATGAAACTTGTTCTCCTTCTTTATATTCTTTTATTTTCCATTCTTTCCACATGGTGAGACAATTGTAATCATTTCGCTTCTAACTTAATTAACACATTTCAATTCCATCTTCATCTATATATTTAATTTCTACATGTATTCTGTCTTGTTTTTACTTCTGTGCATCTTAGAAATTTCATATCAGTTACTCGCCCTTTGCTGTTACTTTTCTTTGTGTTGGGTATTGTTATGGTTTTAATTTTTTAAAATTATTTTACTATATGATCTGTAAATTGTTGAAGATTAATTTGTCCTGGGATTTGATGGTATGTGGTCTGATAGTAATTTACTGATATTTCATTAATCCACTGCCCTCAAAACATCAGTAAATGACTACCACACTACATGGTGTCCCATCCCACAGGACAGTGCTTGTCATAGTCACTACCATGTTAACCTCAAATCTCTATAGAGTGTTGTTTTTTATTGCTTTGAGATTTCTGTGTTGCATAATTTTATTCTTCTAAAGTTGTCTGTTTAAGTTTTTTCTTCTAAATTTATATAATTTCCTAAATCAAGTCATTCAGTTATACTCATTAAAAGCATCCTTAGTGAATGCTGCAGTGTTTGGCATCTGACGCACCTGAGTGATATGAATAACACCATCGGATGTTCTGCTCGCAGTAATAAGAGGATATCCTGCTTGTTTGGTCCAGGACTCCATGATACTTGTGACATTTAAATCAGGATCTTGGAAAGTATCTGCAGCATCTGCCGCTTCTTGTAGTGCAGCAAACAGGTCATCAGGTGTAGCAGAGTTGTATTTCCTGTGGAAAGGTAGTAATGTTAGTGAGACCATTCTTAGATTATGAATGAAATCAAAACTTTGAACAGTTAAAATGCAGAACACAATGGTCACAATCGCTTGATACCATTTATTATAGCTTTCTTGTAATCTGAGATTTTAATACAAGCATATACTTACTAAACATCTTGCATGTAGTGGAACAAACTTATCTCCTTCAGTTATTTGTGTTCTTTTTCATCACATCCCAACATGGTTTTGATGTGTATCAAATATGAACACTCCAAAAATGTGATTTGTGCATTGAGGCTTGTAAATTAATGCTGCTCTGCGGCAAAATTTTTGAAATGCTATAGTAAGATTGTACAGTATTTACTAGTACAGAAAGTTAACTTTGTAACATAATGTGACAAGAAATTCTGTTGTGTGTGTTCATCCTTGAATATTTGAAAGTTGCTTAGCTCTTCACCATACGATGTAATCATTTGTGTGGGCACTGTAATATCCCTTGTACAATCCATAAACTAGAGTCTGCAGCTGTCTTTGTTTAAGATGGGTAAAAACACTTAAATAGCTTATTTGGCAACTCTCCATTAGAGTTCAAGAACTGTGGTTAACAACTGTGATTCATTTACCAATTTGCATGCTATAGAACCTGAAGTTCTTTTCACCAACATGACAGAAATCACACCTTTAAATTTACTCATTTTACACTTTCAGGACTCATCCCTCCAAGAGGAGGGTAACAGAACCTGACAAGATTAAATGATATAAATTGGGGTACAAAGAAAATAGAAGCACTTGCTGCTTTAGGCTTGTGCCAGACTGTATTCCCTACATACAGGAGGCCATAGTGACACACCTAAATACATAGTAAAATAATACAAAGTAATTTATAATTTTGTAAACAATTAAATTTTTTTTTTTTTTTTTGTATTTCTCTCAATTACCAGTTCCAAAATATATAGTCCTTGAAATAAAATATACATATAGTGCTCCCAGGGTGCCTTGCCCAAGGGTTTAATGCTTTTCTTTATATCTCATTACAGTAGTTTCTACCATTTTGAGATTTCCATAATTCAGATTGTAAAGTCTCAGTGCTAAAGTGAACAGAATCCTGAAATCTTTTATCCTAGAGAGTCCACTATTGGTGATTCAGTTTTCTTCACAGCTAACAACCTAATCCCATAAACTTCAGTCATATATTATCTTCTCATTTCCATAGTCATAATCAAAGTGTCATTGTCACAGAGATTTCTGATTTAATTTTCTGTAATCTGTTTTCTGCATCCAAAGTGTGTGTTTATTCTCTGTATCTATTCACACAACCAAACAGTATAGATGATGTGAGATTTGAGGTTCTCATGGTTATGATGATGAAGAATACGGTGTGAAATTTAAACTACTGAATTTGAGGTTCCCACAGTTTTTGTTTGAAGAATGCTGATAATTTTACACTATGTAATTTGAGGTTCACATAGCTGTACATATGAAGAATACTGTAGTACCTTGTAGAGAACACTTTGTTTTATTCTATTTAATTTCATTTTATATATTTCATATATGTTGGAAGTATTTTAAGGACGGCTGGGTGCATTTTCCCAGCCGAATAAACAGGAAGTCTGGATCACCTATCATTCGCATAGCAACAGCAAATGTTGAAGCTGCAGAAAACTGTTGCTATGTGAATGCAAAAATCGCTGACTTTGGCTGGGTAGCATGGCGTGGTTTTGGAAAGTGACGGGAGCAGTTTTCAGTGAATCTGCGGTAACGGCAGACACCTGGGGGAGTGGAGAACGAGCAAAATCTATAAGATGTGGCTTTTGTTGATAATTATTGTGCAAGGTAAGCGAGGTTAAGTTGTTTCATACCAAATTTACGTGTAGTAATGATTCAGATCAGATTTGGTTTATAAAAGGTGATCAGGCTTTCCTTAGGAAACTTCCATGATATGGAATCGTAATCCTCACCTTGTATGGTGCTGTAAATTTTGAATGGGTATTGTATTTCCTTTGTGTTGTATATTTATGTATAATGTGGTAGTGTTGTAGAATATGTGGTATAGTATAAGTATGTCATAGTATTGTCCAAAGTGGTGGCAGCGAAAACCCTTTTAGGTAATGGTGTCGGTAGTTAGGAAGGCTGCTGCATGCCGTTACAATACTGATGACTTTTACACTACATAATTTAAGGTTCACACACACACACTTATATAAGTTAATGAAAGTCAGTCATGAGGAACATTCTTTGTGGGTATTTAAAAATATGCAATACAACATCTATCAACATACCTAAAACACTGTAGCTGCACTGGAAGTTGCAAAGACAACAACTTGATGAATGGCCAACAACTACTTTTATCATTTAAGTGAGAAACATAATTTTACCTGTTTCCGTTATTAATGCTTACCTTTTATTGAGGTATATTCTTAGGCCTTTCACAAATACATCAGTTGTCAGGAAGTGCTCTGCTTGCCTGATGATTGAGCCAGCTGTAAATTAACAAATACAAATGGTATTGATTTCACTATTAACTGCATCATTAAGTTAATTTGCTCTCATTAGATATTTCGTTATTAGACAGATGTCATGGTAAGATACCCTGTATCTCAACCCCCTTGGTGTGTCTCTCCTTCACTGATCTGGCCATTCTGTGTGCATGAAAAATGGCAGTGATAAACCTTGCTAGTGATGTACATTTTGGGCTGGTTGATTTGTAGGGGTTTGGGAGAGAATACAAGTGTAGACAAGGTGAAAAACTCGAGCATTGCCATACATAGGCCTTTTTTATGATGTTGGCCTACTACAGTTATATTTTATAAGTATTCAACATATAATAGTTTTTCTTGCACAAATGTTTTAAGATTGCACATGGTTCTAGTTGTTCAGAACTTTATCTGAAATTTAGTTTTGGCCTTGTTTGAATGGTATTGAAGACATAGGATTCTTGTGCTTTTGTTTATTCAATTACGGTTTCAACAGGATTAGAAGTGAATGTCTCTATTTATGTGAAATACCATGTTTAGTGCAGTGCATGGCTTTTGGCTGGTGGAATTTTCAAATGGTAGGCTTGGAATGAGTCAGTAATGCAGAGACAGTATTATGTTTGGTCTAGTTCTCTCTGTCTGCATAAGTACAGTTGACCTTATCACTATGAAGTTCCAAACAAATAAACACCCACTCCTCAACACTTCACCACACCCAGTAGGCTTCTCTGCCAGCTCCACAAACCCTTCACCAGCCAAAAACTGTGCACTACACTGTAAGACCACTGGCAGGAATGGCTGTCGGAACTAGGTAGGTAATTGAGAATTCTCTGTATTAATACATACATAAAAAGAGAATTACTCTAATGCAGGTTTGTGAACAATGCGGTGTTGTGCTGAACAACTTCAGTCACTAGAAATAATTTCTTGAAGAGAAGCTGTGGAACTAGGTACCTAGTGTGTAAGGACATTTTAGGATTTTTGAAATATAAGGTTCTCAGAGGGGCATTAAAGAAGACTCAAGTAACCTGGGATGTTGATATGTGGCCACTGGTAAATAGGTAGTTATTTTTCAAAGGAACATAGTGCCTTAATCTTGAGGGTCAAACAACCCAATAATAGTTTCAGTACTAGGAGTTGTTTTTGTACTACATGCCCATGAACTTACTCCTCGTTATCTGTATAATATAGCTGTATTTCTTGAGTGTAGCTGTTGTTCTTGGACTACTTGACCCTGAACATGAGGGCACTACACTACTTTGAGTTGCAGGTAAGTATTTACCTGTGTACATATTCTAAAATCCCAGAAGGTTTGAACCTTAATATTGGGCTTGTTTCTTTCAGGGTTCCTTGAATTTGCACAGGGATTTTCAGTCACTGTGTGGTGCATGTTGCTGGCATGTGTTTGTACTTCATAACATCAAATTACTGACCTTTCTCATAAGAGATGGCATCGAAAATAGAATTTATTTGTGTAGGTGAGAACACTGATGTTGTTATAGGATGGGTTGCATTTGAAGCATCGGCTCCAAGAGCATATTGATGTGCATCGAGTACAAACTGTTGATCTAGGCGCCAGTCGCGCTCCACCTGGAATGTGCAATATTGATCACTTTTATATTTCTATCTACAGTATTTTGTAAAATGCATTGTGTCTAATATAAACAAATTTGTTGTTTATTGTTGTTATATGGTACCATATTTTAAATTTTGTAGCTGTTTATTTTATACATGGACTTAAATGCAGTATTTTGTAGAGCAGTGTGGAAATATTTCTGTGCTTGAAACATTTCATTCCCAGGAAATAGGATGTAATAGTTTTGCTTAACATAAACTTATAGTTATAATTGTAATTATACATCCCATTGTTGGCTGGTTGTTTGTGTTTGCATAAAATTAGCCAGGACAATGGAATCTTTTTACAAAAAGGATTGTTTACAATTGAAAATACCCACATGTTGCAGGTTGTTACAGTTGTTATCATCATCATTATCATCACCACCACCAACACCACTACTACCACCACCACCACCACCACCAAATTCATGAGGATATATTGTCCAGAAGTAAGGATTATATGAACATTAATTCTGTTAGATGTATGTAGTTCTGCATATTTTGTAGAAATATAAGTCTTATCTTCCATTAAGTTGTGTACTTATTTCATTATTCTTTATTCTTGATAACTGAATGGTACATCCAGTTTATAAAATCCACTGTGAGAAAAAATGTTTTATATCAACGGTGGGTTAATGAGATACAAATATGGAGCATTGGTGTAGTGATACTGTGTAGAGAAAACTGAAGTACTTGGAGGAGAAGCTGGCCAAGCTCCAGTTTGTGCACAACAAATCTCATGTGGCCTGGCCTGGAATTGAATTGAGGGATCTGCACCAAGTTTCTGACAACTAACTGCCTAAGTCTATTTCAAAGGTATTGCAACTTATATTGAATTCTAAATATGTGCTGACATTGCAAAGAATTAACTTCTGTGCTGGTTAGTTTTTGAAATGTGGTCGACAGAACATGACCGGCTTATGATTAGCCAACACTGTCCAGAAGAACATTTATGTTGCACCTACACCATTTTTCATAATGCGAGAAAATAGTTTATATAAGGGAACATTAAGTGGGATTTGTTCACTGTCTAATACACCCATACATATGTACAGGCATGCATACACACTTATGTTCATACATAATACATAAATACATATGTACATAAACACATATGTACGTACATAAGCAAATACATATGTTTTCACTGTCATCAGTCCTTAGAGCACACTGGCATAAGATATAAACGCACATCATAAGCATAAATCTGAAAGAATACAATAAATAGTTACACAATAAACCAGCTTCACATAAGCACAAATGTGGTCACAAACCTCATACAAAAAATAAAACAATATTAAAAACCTTAATAATGTCTGGTATAAAACACTAATAACAGAAATCATAATTAATTGTTAAAAATTTAAAAACCCCGATCCGACCTCATATGAAATAGAATATTAAGAGTTCAAAAATTCTTCAGTTGAGTAGAAGGCTTTGTCAGTTAAATAATTCTTCAGATTTTATATAAAACATTTTTTTTTTTTAGAAACAATTTAGCAATATATATATATGGGCAATTTGTTGAAGATTTTTATTGTATATTGTAAGGGTGGCTGATTGTTTATGTGTTGTACTTTTGACACTATACCTGACATGTCTGGAAACTTTTTTTCCTTATCAGGAACACAGGTTGTAATTGTGGTCCTTCTACAGCTTTTCATGTGGCATATGATTATTGTCCAGTATTGTGACTGTTATTTGTTAGTGCCTTTGAAGTACTATTGGTGAAGGATGCAGTATATGCCAGTATAGCTTCTATTCCTTAGCAGTTATAACTAATATAATACAATTTATCAAAATGATGGAGAGTTTTGCATGAACAACGCTGGCATAGAATGGATAAAAGTACTTACAAATTTCATAGGACATTAATACAAACAAAATATAATATGGCAAATTGACTCCAAAATTAAGATATAAATGAGAAAACTGAAGAGGAGAGGAAAATAATGTCTTGACATCTAGTAAACATGGATAATTTACACAACTTACTGTTAGTACTAATTACAGCTTTTGGGTGTTAATGTCTTCATTACTATAAAAATAATAAACCTACATAGTAGTTATGTGAGGTCAATGTAGCTTCCTTTCAAAATATGAAGACAAATTTGAATTCAAAATGAAATAAATAAAAGAGACTAGTTTCTTTTTTCAACTTGCAAGACATTTAATGAAGTCAGAATTTGATATAATATTTAATATGATTCCATAAGTTGAATTTTAATACCACTTTTAAATATACCAAATTTTAACCAATGAAAAGAGAATGAAGTTTTACAAAATAAGAAACACACCCTTTAGCATAATTTGTTATATCTTTTAAGCTACAATAAGATGAATTTTCTGCACAAAAGTGTAATATAAGATTGAAATCCAGTCTATGGTATGATATTTGTAATGTTCTTCAAGTATCCCCCCCATACATTTTTGTGAGAATGATATTGGGCTGTATGGGAAAAAACATGTAACCATTTTTTAAACAAGTATTAATTGTTTTGTAATAAAATAATTGTGTTAGACTGTATTTGCTATTTTGATAATTTATGAAAAACAATAAGATGTTTTCTATTTAGATAATAGTATAATTTCTTTATCATGTGTTGTTGTATGGTTCTACAAATTGTGCTCCTTTCTATGTGTTTTTCCTTTATTTCTTATTTTTTGTGAGTGAGGTGGAGTTACACAGTGTGACCCTTATTGACCACTGACATCTCTTCTATTCTTGTCCAGTAAATGCCATTTGTATCAAAGGCATTGGAAGGGTGCACTTGTTGGGATCTGGTTTTATGTACATAATTGTACATAAAATTGGTCTCCCATTTCAAAAGTGTTTGAGAATAAAATAACTGAGGAAGACATTTGTGCCTAAGATGGAGGAAAGTAACAGGTGACCGGAGGATATTACACACCGACGAGCTTCTTGATTTGCACTCCTCACCAATATTGCCTAGGTGAGAAAATTAAGAAGAATGAATAAAAATCAAGAAAATGAAGTAGGCGGGGCACGGGGCACATATGGGCGAGAGAAGATGTGTGTACAGGGTTTTGGTGGAAAAAGACTTCACGTGGAAACCTAAACATAAACAGCAAGGTAATATTAAAATATCTAAAAGGAATATTTTTTTTTGGGGGGGG
>Ga0123355_10012560_pt1 | contig 13126 bp, 9 predicted proteins | sample TergutEmb28metaG_3_FD_89872 | JGI IMG/M metagenome (GOLD analysis project Ga0123355, IMG submission 89872) | Embiratermes neotenicus P1 segment gut microbial communities from Petit-Saut dam, French Guiana - Emb289 P1 | ecosystem: Host-associated > Arthropoda: Insects > Digestive system > Gut ... | reverse complement strand
CACACACACACACACACACATATATATATATATATATATATATATATAAATACATACATAAATTCGTTCCATGCATCCAGTTATTTTCCGAGTTACAGAAGGATTTGGAGTAAGTCATAAACACAAAAAACATAAGAACGCATGCCAAACGTAGAAAATTATTACTGTGCAAAGTACAATATACAATTTGTGTACATGTGTTATGCATCACCTTTAATGAGAAAAACATTACATATTAAAAGGCTGATTTATTTAAATATTTTCTTAATATTTTTTTTTTTCAATTGTGCCCTTCATTTTTTCAGAATTTTTGACAAATCTTGGTTAATTGCTGAAAATCCTGATGTCAGCACGGAATTTACACATTTCCTGAAAACACGGAGGGTTGTATTTGGTCTGTTTACGATGTTCTTTGTTCCTTGAACTAAAACTGTTTACTGATACATTTGTTATAAAATTTGTCTTCACTATTTACAATAACGTTATTTACTATGAAAACATGCAGTGTCATGGAATAGGTAAATCCTCCAATTTTGTTAAATGATCTAATATCAGGATTAAGCGTGTCTGAACGACTGTCTAATCCACCAAACATCACTACTTACTCAAGCACTGTGAAATCTTTACCCGTCGGATATAAAGTCTTCTGCAGTATGACACCATGTCCTTTGCAAAACAGTTATTACGTACCAAACAACACGGCTTCATGTCACAAAATACTTGTATTTTCATCAACGCCACTGTGAGAACTTCAGATCTTGTACACATTTAACCGTTCAGAGAAGCGCGTATTTGGGAAGCGCCCAACAAAGGCGGATGGCCTACTTCAACTTACGATGTGTTTCATTTCGTAATTCACAATATCACTAAAACCCGATACATTGAAACATGTATAACTGAAACATAGTTTTTCAAATGGCCCGATTATAACCATTCGCTGGGTAAGGAAAAAGTTTTAATCAGAAATAATTTTTAAATTTTAAGAAAAGTTTAAAAATTTGTCATCTATCATAATTTACTTGTGTAAGATCAAGATATATAGAACTATAGTTTTGACAGTTGTTTTGTATGGGTGTGAAACTTGGTCGTTGACACGGCGGGAGGAAAGGAAGATGAGGGTGTTTGAGAACATGGTTTTGAGGAGAATATTTGGACCTAGGAGGGACGAGGTAACTGGGGAATGGAGGAGAATGCATAACGAGGAGCTAAATGGTTTGTACTTCTCGCCCAATATTGTGCGGGTGATAAAATCGAGAATAATGAGATGGCTGGGCATGTGGGGTGTATGGGTGAGGAGAGGGTGGTGTATAGGGTCTTGCTGGGGAAATCGGAGGGAAGGAGACCATTGGGGAGACCTAGGCGTAGAAGGGTGGATAATATTAGGATGGACCTCCAGGAGGTGGGATGTGGGTATATGAACTGGATTGGGCTGGCCCATAATAAATACAGGTGGCGGAGGCTTGTGAGTGCGGTAATGAACCTTCGGGTTCCGTGAAATGCGGGGAATTTCTTGACTAGCTGCAAACCAGTTAGCTTCTCAAGAAGGACTCTGCACCATGGAATAAGCAAGTAAGTAAGTAAGTAAGTAATTATGTAAGTAAGTAAGTAAGTAAGTAGGTGATAGTGCTTATTGTTAGCAAATTCATAAACAGAAATAACACCGACAGAACGATATTAACCCTTTAAACGCCGAGTTAAATCCCATCTGGAATTTGCAGGCATTGTTAGGTGCTCACCCTATACTCCACGTTAGCATAATAAGGGTTAAAGGACCGACTGATGGAATTGTCAGCCATGTCAGTTCTGTTTACAGTTATTAGGAAAATTAATGAAATATTACGTTAACTAGGGATCTTGTAGTATATATGAGGCTTAGCATCGACGTATTTTGACGAGAGTTAATGCAAACTGTCGTTATGAATAATTACATAATTTTGTTTCGAATCTCTCTGTTGCATTACAGGAGCTTATTTATATTATTACTATAAAGCCTCTTCGAATTTCTTCACAAACATTTGACGCTTTTACTGTCTATCTGAGACTACAAAATCTCACATTTATATTGCTACATACACATAGCAAATCTGCAATAGACAGTCTCAAATAACTGTTCTTCAAAATGTGTAACTCTAAAGTTTAAAACACCTGGAAAGACATCTTGTTAGAAAAAGCAATATTAATAAATGGGTATAATTTATAGCGAAGTTTGAGACTGTTATAAAGAACTCAAACCTACGAACCTCTTGCTACCGTGACCGATAACATCGTTTAGGCTATTTACAAATATGGAAAATAGTCGCTGATAAAATACGATTGCATAAGGACTGAAGAAAGTCTGCAATATTTCACATTTACTTACATACATACTAAAGAATTAAAGCGTTCGCTATTATTCAGAGTCTAAATTTCTTATTTAAAGCGGAATATAATGAAAATTATTTTCGACTCACGATCTCTAAACACTGTGAAAGAACTGACTTTTCATTATTATCGTTTTAAGGACCTGATATATCGCTTGGTTTGTCTGACTCACCAACATACAGATCTTTCCCACAATACTATAAATTTACAAGTACCCTCCACTACGAATTCTCCGATATTACAGCTGGTAATTACGAAGTGCTACGGCCAGAAAATTATCAAAATTTACATTAACCAAAACACGGAGATTGTAGCATCCTCAGGACAATATTACGCTGATTACAAGGTGCACGAGATGGGTTTAATTTACAGCTGGCACAGCAAATGATTAGAACTATAAATGGTTGTATTAGAAAAATTTTCACATTTAGTGAAATGATGCGGAAGGTCCCTCTATGTCTACAATGCATAAGCGTGTGTCAATTGAAGGTTTAACTGTACAGATCGTAACCAGAGAAGGGAATTGTCGAAACTTCCATTGAAATTTCAAAGGACCTTATTCTGGTTTATTCCTAGAAGTATGTGCAAAAAATCTCCCACACAGTGGAACAGTAAATCAGTAAAAAACACGTCAGTAAAAAATCTACACAAATTGTGAGGTACTTATACAATACAGATATACTATCAGAAACGTAATTCTTGAAATTAATATAAATGCAGTGGGTTGTTTTAGTTACATACGAGGGGGTGCTAATAAGTCCTTAGCCCGACATACTTAACAATGTCGTAGGACGGAATCGATAGTGTTGTTGGAAAGAGGGGTCTGTTCGTGTGCCGATTTGCAAGTCTTTTCTTGTTAAAGAGGCTCAAACGAAGCATGTCAGGCGACGCACGCGATTTCAACAACATGGAGACGCGAGCTGTCATCAATTTTTTTTCCCCTGCAAGGCAAGGCGCTGAAGGAAATTCAAGCCATTCTGACAGAAATATTAGGGGAACATGCACCATCCTATGCCACCGTCAAAAACTGGTTGGTCCAGTTTAAACGTTGTGATTTTTCCACCTGTGACGCGCCTCGTCCAGAACGACCCAAAACGGTGGCCACCCTGGAGATTATTGATCAAATGAAAGAGCTAATCTTGAAAGACCGCCGGATTTCGGCTAAATCAATAGCTGAGCAACTGGGCATCTCACGTGAATGGGTAAAATTCTCACACCAATTCGATTTTTTTTGGGAATTAAGATGGCAGCCTCCTCATTGATTATCTTCCAAAGGGCCAAACCATCAACGCCGAGTATTACCCATCTCTGCTGGTGTAATTGAAGGATATTTTGAAGGAAAAACGCCGCGAGAAGTTCACCAAAGTGGTCTTGTTCTTGCATGACGATGCTCCGGCTCACCGGGAACTTGCAACCCAGAAGAACCTGGCCTACCTGGGCTTCCAGTGTTTTGATCACCCACCCGGGTCTGGCCCCGTCGGACTACCACCTCCTCCCTGGACTGAAAAATCAATTGAAAGGTCGCAACTTTTGGTCCGACGCTAAGGCAATTGCTGCCGCTGAGACCTGGTTTCTTGAGTGACTAACAAAAGTTAGAGCAACGGGCTAAGAAGTGTATGGAGCTTCGTGGAGAGTATGTTGAATAAATCCCGAGTTTGGTCACTGTAGCTTGTTTTATTCCTGGTCGGGCTAAGAACGTATCAGTACTCTCTCGTATTCCAAAATATTAGGTTAGATTTTTAAATTTTTTGATTGTATTTTAATTCATATCGCAATTTTAAAGTTGAAAAATAACAGATCATACTACAAAAAGAAGGAAACGTTTGTAGAAATTTAGTGACGCTCATGACGTCATAGTAAACATCGAAACCAGTTCTCCTTTAAAGATGACGATGAGAGCCAGAAGGGCTGTTTTTATTTGTATTATGAAGGGTGCTTCAAATTAATTATTCCTTTTATTGTTTATTATTCTTTTCTGCGTCACAGCAACTCAGTTAAGAGGACAGACGACTGCGTGCCATCACAGATTGCTTACACTATGGAGAACAGTTTTCAAACTTCTGGCCAAAGATGGTTCTGAGTTTTACACGTAAATTTGGCAGGAATAACGCCAAGTATATCAGTGTGGAGAAACAGAGATCCTTTGTGGAGTCCGTGACATTAGGATATATGCATGAGATCGACATTTATGGGCGAATGAGCATGAATGAGCAGGTTTTAGTACTGTTCATGACTGTAGCTCCTGTTGGCATACATGGTCACAGGTTTCTAGGACAACGAAGGATTACATTTAGAATTCATGTTTACTCACACAAAGCATCAAATCTGAACAGCACTCCGCAACACTCGGAAAGCTAAAAACACGACTTCGAAGAATTCATCCTCACATTGAACAGCCTCTTCTTCAACATGACAATACATGATATCTCACGACAAGCGAGAACAACTGCATAAATTTTACGCCGGTTTTACACCCCTTGGATCACAACCCTCCTCCCCAATACAGCACCGACTTGGCGCCCTCCAAATTATATCACTTTCTCACGGAATATCATTGGCGTTCGACGATGAAGTCAAGACAGTTGTTAAGTTGTGGTTCGGTCACCAAGATACAAACTTCTATCGTGACGGACATAAAACTAACTAAACTTTGGCAAAATGTTTAGAACACTAATGTGATTTAGTAGTAATGTAACTGTACATAAGTGACCAAACATTCGAAAAAGCGCCTGCTTTTCTTGTGTTCAAACATGTATAAATATTTTAATGGATAATACCAAAAATTCACAATTATTTAAATGTGAACTTTCACCTATAATCCACTAAGACACTAAAAATCCTCGATCATCTTCAGTTCATGTTCAGGGTGTTTACATCAAACAAGCATATATAAAACTGAGATGAATTATACAATATATTAAAATTGTATTCCTTCAATATTTTGGATATAATGAAGTTTGCAGTAGATATTTGTGTGGAATTGGTCCATATGAGTTTGATATCACAGAATTACAGAATTATAAGTCACAAGTATATTTGGTATAAGTGTTCATATCAGGAGAATTGGAAGTGCATGTTGTCTTAGCTACCAAAACATACACTTGATGTTTTGTGATGTAGAAACCGAAGATTTATTTTCAGCAAGATTTAAATATTTTGAGGGGTTTGAAATAAACGGAAAGTACTTGATGTTGGTTTGTGCAGTTTACCACAACATGACGAAATTCCAACTGCTGCCTAGTACCATATGTCGCATCCTTTTTGGCTTGACAGTTCCCTATGATAAGTATCAGTGGTTATAATACGCAAGCCTTCATTTTTGGCGTTAAAAAAAAATTCATTACATAAGCTTTGAAGCACACGTCATTCGTTTATCAGAGGGCTGTCACACTCGCTGCATATCACCCAGACTGATCGTTATTTACGTATGTTAAGATAGAATGTGGGCTGGGTAATCAAGCCTCAGCGAGAGTTTAATGTGTTTGCTCATGATTTGATGCGAGAGAGGAAAGGATTAGGATGGCAGATCGATGGAAAGAGATATATACAACGTTTGGCAGTCCAGCTCATTTCAAGTTTACATAGGTCCAAAGCTCTCTCGATTACAACTGCTGCAGGTTTAGTAGATAGACTCTAGAAGGGCGCCAATCAGGGATGGAAGCCTGTTCTTTGATATTCTGCGAACTGCTCCAAATATCTAAGCCATTCGGAATGTTCAAGGAAATTCAACTTTAATCATATGTGTTTTATACATCCAAATTATTCCTTTAATCCCATTTTTATATCAAGCAAATATTCTGCGATCTAAATTTACTATTATCTTAATATTTACGTGCAATTAATTTGACTCTTCTTTGGTGATTTTCCGTGTTTTTTACACAACTCTGTCGATCGAAGTATCATCCCTGTAGCATACTTATTTTTATATACTTTTTTGTCATCAAATGTACTAATTTCCCTTCTGTACGTTACGTAAAACGTGTCAATAATGTACAAAAGTATGTATACCCCCATTCAATACTCTGATGATTACCGAACAGTTTTCCTTGACAAAAATATGGGCGAAGCGTGAAGGTAAAAATTTGATCTCACCTAGCGCAGAAGTTAAAAACTAAAAAAAATTTTGGTTTTCTGAGTTGTGGCTTTGTGTCAGTTGTTACGTTATTGTTATTTCTACCACGGTGAACAATGAGGAAGCCACAAGGCCTGTGTACTGACCGCTATGACCAAGCGAGGACATTTCACAATGTAAAAATCCCAGCGTGCTTCGGTGTTTCATTACAAGCACATCCTCTTTGATTCTCATGGCCGCAACAATCAAACTTATGGCCACTTTTACACAACGTTGACGGTGCTATCAGTAATACAATAGAAAAAATACTTTTCTTACGAATAATGAAGCAAAAAAAAATGCCAAATCACCATACAGCTTATTGTCTTTTTTGCAATAGAGTAATGTGAAATAAATCAGACTCTACAAACAGCCTTACACTACGCATTAAGAATCCACAAGAAATATTTCATGTGGACTAGTTTGGTATCAAATGTGATTTACTCCGATATCTAGAACTATGGAACACAGCTGGCTAGTTAATGAGTGGCTCTATTGAGTTGGTCAAATCTACAAACTGAATGAGTCATCAATAATCTAACAATTCGAGCCATTGCATTTCCAATTAATACGACGTCCAAGCTGCTCGTTGGGACTCACAATTGAATTCATTCCTACGACGATTTTCATAGAGGAATTGATTAAAGAGGAGCTGTTATAGCAATGTTACTTCTCCACGAATTTGACTAAGAAGAACGAGGCGAAATACTTTGCCCGTCTTTACTCCCTACTAATAAATAAAATTAGAGAGAAAAACTTAAAAACAGGCAATAATTCCGGCGAGTCCTTAGTCATTCAAAAATTATCTCGAAAAGTGAAAGAATTGGGGAAAAGTGAATTTTCTTATGTAAGGTTAATTTCTCTATAAGCAAAACAATTTTTGGTCCAAGAAGTTTTCGAGGAACTAAATCCTAGCTCGAAACAAGCGGAGCATCGTGTATAGACGATCCTGCAGTGTCTGCTATTTTTGTTCATTTATAGTGCAAATGTGAGTGGGTAGTCAAATTTTAGTTGAAATCCCAAAATCAAATTTCACAGAAAATTGTATTATACAGGCTCTGGTATCATCACACCTGTAGGTGTGGTCACACCAGATGCTGTATAATACAATTTTGACCTCCTGATGATAAGCACATGTGCTCGAAACATGTAGAGGCATGAAATAAACTTACTGTAAAACAAAAAATTTTGTGCATCAAGTTTGTTAATTACTGAGATAAATATACTGATATGCACGGTCAGCAAAACATCAAAAAATAGGCCGGTAGGATATTATAATTTTTAATACGGCATATTAATGAATACCCACTGAATGGAACTTAATTTAATTACTATTAATGATCATTATAATGAGTTTTAAGGATGAGATTTTACCTACTCCTGCTTCAAGGAAAATTTTTAATCCTTTTGGATTCAGGACGGCCTACATTTTTGGCTCATATGTTTATATTTTATCAGTATGTATGGCATTCAACCGAGCTTCTTCCTAAGATAAGTTGAAAAGAGTACCGTCACGGTGTTCCGTTTGTTACGAAAGGCCTCTATGCTTAATGCTTCTTGTGTGCCAATATTTTATTTGTGATCAGTTATTCAGCTAAGATTTCCACGAATTTGACATCTACTTTTTTACATTCCTTCTCTTGTGTCTGTATAAAATTTAATTTTTAAAATTGTGCAAAAATTTTGGATAAGCCATTATTTTAAAATTCATTGTGTAGTGTTTTCTTGACTTCTATTTGTTATCCTCATTGTTCCGCATCGTCTGACAAAATCGTTAGCTTAATATTTTCTTCATCTCCACAGCAGTAATTTAAGTTATGAAACCTATACATTAATTTAAAATCTTAAATATCTACAAATAAGTATATGGTTTTCTTCAGAAAATATGAGACTTCTCTGGCGTAAAATATAGGGCATTTCAAACCTAATTGAGCGATAACCACCAGCCTGACGCTCCAGTGAGTTTTTACTAAGCTTTCTAAAGGTTATTATCACTGCAATCGTTTGTTTAGCCTCCGTCATCGACTAGTAAACTTCCTCGACATGCGGCGTACGACGCGACGCTGGCAGAAGTTCGGGCGGATTGTTGGGTCGGCGCTTTTTAGTAAAGCAAGAAAAAAAAAGGAACCTACAGAGTTTACAACTTGAATAGCTGAAGTACACGAGATGTGACAATAATCGGTTTCACGATTATAAGCCTTAAACTAGAACACACAACGGAAAGGCACAAGAACTGCAAATAATAGTACAACACTAAGTGTAACATGGTAAAACCATTTTTCTTAAAGTAATCCTTTTACCTTAGATTAATGCTTACAAAATATCTCAGTGGTTTAACCGAACCTAAAGCACATCCTAACCGATGGCAGGTACCTCATACACATAATTTTTAGTAATACGTCTAGTAAAAATATTTACAAATTCCAGGATACATTTCCCTGAGTGCAATCTGTTTACATTTTTCATAATTACGACAACCGTTTTAATGTCTAAATTGCCTGCGAGTATTTTTTTAGAACTATCTTGGTTTGATTGAAATAAGTTAATGTAATATATTATATATATATATATTCCTGAAAGTCTTACTCTACAGAACTTTTCTACACAGAAATAAGTAAATGTCTGGATTTTTAAAATTTGAATTTAAGTCCAGGGGTACCATTAAGCGACTAGGAATATGGTGAGTAAAAAGTGAAGGTATCCCCAGAAAAAGCGGGAATCGAATTGTAATCCAAGATCCTGCTCCATAGACACAAACTGAAAATTTTTATATGATTTACAATTGCACAGACATGCGGATTGTATTGTGCAGATCAACAACGCAGAAAATCAATGCTGCTTCAATCCATTGAACAACCGAAGCTCGGGTATGAACACTAACGGAAAATTACATTTCTTTGTAATATTCCGTGTTTGCGGTGTTGTAAAAAAGAGTCACTCTAGATGGACGTTGCCAACGTTTACCCCACATCGTAATCTGGTTAGAGACGGCTTTAGAAATAGACCAATCCTGAAAAGCAAACATCACACCCCATATAACCACGATTTAGAGAAGACTAACTTTCCCAAGAGACGATAGATTTTCCAACTGCCCTTCACCAAGGCAGGAAAAAATGTGAGAATATTTAGGCTTGTATCTATTGCACTCACACTAACACACGTCCTACATTAATTAAACCAAGCTTCTCGACCACGTCGGCTTTACTGTCTAGGGTTGTACTACCTTATAACGTTCGCGGTTGAATTTAGGAGATCAAATTCACGAGTAGCACGAATGAGGGTTTGCCTTTGTCTTTTTATGCTGTCCTTCGTAGTCGGTCTTGCGGCAGGCCAGTTACTCGTCTGAAATACCCTCTCCAGTGTCTACAAAAGGGATTCAGAAACAAGTAAGATCAGAAGCCTTGCAACACATTGTTTGCATCTCCGCAGAGATTCGACCGACTGACTGACGGTTTGACTTATTCTTCGGAGCAGAGTCCTTTATATGTTCGAGCTAGTCAAGGAATTTCCTGCATGTAATGACAATTTCTTGGATATCACCTTGTTCACAAGAGCCAAACAATTGTTCCTATAATAAACCACATTCATTGCACGACTTCCCATCCGAAGTTTCAGGATAAATTTTAATATTATCGTCCCATCTACACTTAGGTCTTCGAAGTCAAAACTTTCCATTAGGTCTGCCCAACAAAATACTTCATGCAGCACTTCTCTCCCCAGCAAAGAGATGAACTCAGACAGCATAACTTTCATAACGGAGTTTACTGCGAAAACATCCAAAAAAAAGTTTATATTCTTCGGGAAATTTATTTTAAATTTTTAGATAAATATAACACTATTTACCCTATTCATTATTGTGTGAAGATCAGTTATAAGGAACCAAAAATTTATATTAGAAGTAATAAATCACTAAAGGCCAAGTTGGTTAATTTGTAACAATAGCTGATGTGTATCAGAAGGCTGGCCAACAACCAAACACACATTTGTAACTAAATATTACAAAGAATTTATTAGATTTACTAACCAAATTTCTTTTGAAATCGTACACTAAATTATAATATCAAGGAAAGAAGCAAGCAACAACATAGTATGTAACAAATGGTAACAAGATATTGTAAATAGAATAGGGGAATAAAAAGTCATGTTGTATTACTTATGCAATGGAGCAGGCTATATATATATATATATATATATATATATATATAAAATAGCTGATGTGCTAATAGTAAACTTATTTCGCGGGTGTCAAAATTTTACCCCACATCAGAATCTAAAAGTAGAAAAGTGTCACACCACACATCCCAGCTACATTTCCCTTATTGTTACGAGAAATTAGTGGCGTGTATTCAGTACACGTCCACTGCACTTGTAAAGTATGTAGGCCTTGAAAATTGATCACAAATGTGTTACAACAGTACATAGCTACGGAATGCGGCGATCAACGAACTCTCCAAATGATTTCTGTTGTAATCTCTCACTCTTGAGAGGAACTGCAGTGATGTTTGTGCTTTGCAGCCCGGTGTGATATGTGATACATGATACCGCGTATAAATTACTCCTACGTCTATCGCAGAGAGTGACACTTAAATGAGGTGTTCTGTCCGTGTAGTTACTGCACATTTAAATACAATCGATTGCTGGTGGTTTGTCAATTAGATTAATGGGGAGTTTTGGATACCAATAATTAATTTCGACTACTTGGGAAACGTAAAAATATTACGATTTTTAAAGTTTCATTTGCCACCGAAACTGTGGAATCGGAAAACCAATTAATTTAATATCTGATTATGTAGTTCTGGAGTAACCAGAATGCAACGATCCTCAATAAATAAATGTGAAAATCATATAAGGAAAATACCGTAGTCTATTTAGCCCTTTAAAATTTGTTATCCAAAAAATGTAAAACTTAAGGTACACATAACTATAATTTTGCCTGTTCTTTTGTATGGGTCTGAAACTTGGTCGCTCAAATTGAGTGAGAAACGTTAAGTTGAGGGCGTTTGAGAACAGAGTGTTGAGAAAAACATTTGTGTCTAAGAGGAACGAGATACAGGGGAGTGGAGAAAAATTCATAATGAGGAACTGAATGATCTGTAAGTTCACCAAATAGTATTCGGGTGATAAAATAGTAAAAAATAGATAGTAGTAGCATGTAGCACTTATGGGGGGATGAAATAGCTATACACGATTTTGGTGGAGAAATCTGAGGAAAAGAGGCCACATGGAAAAACCAGGCCAAGATGGAAGGACAATATTAAGATGGATCATCAGGAAATGGGATGGGGAGCATGGATTGGATGGGTCTGGCTCAGCATATGGACAGGTGGTGAGTACTTTTAAATGTGGCAATTAACTTTCGTGTTTCATAAAACGCCGGTAATTCCTTGACCACCTGAGAACCGACTAGTTTCTCAAGAAGGACTATGCTTCATTAATTAAGTACTAAATGTAACACAAGAAACTAGCATCCGGATGATCTGCATAGGCACCACGGAGTGTATTTGCTTGTGTCCGTTAATTGTTATTAATAAACATCCATCTTTGCAAATTCAACAGACTGGTCACTACAATATATGTTCAGCCTGCATTCTGTGATGCGTGAACCCGATTGTATGTAGTACATATGTACTTTATGTAGTATTGCATGTAGTATATATGCATATTTCCTTCAATTTTAGTCGCCGAAAGATTAATTAATCTGGTTTGAGGGAGAGCGGGAGAAAGAACAACATTCCACAGCGACGTTTGCTGAAGCTTTCTGAGATCCGAAACCAAATATTGTGCCCTGGTTTCATCATTTCACCAAGTGTTATAATCGAACAACAACAATAAGAACAAGGTATTTCGCATAGAAATGTACGTTGTTTCTTGCGTGTATTTGGAGTTTGATTCTTGGAGAAACTGCTAAATGCAGATCATTATGAGAATGTTCGAAAACAAGATGTGAAAAAGTTACGCCATAGAGATGTCTCTGTGCCCGCCATAACAGCAGGTGGGGGAGCTGGCATTTACCTTCACACTTTCTTAAGCCTCGTTAATAGATAAAAGTGAGTTATCTGTTTCATTCTGTTCATCTTAACCAACCGCACCCCTTGAAGGCTAGGATCGGTGAATTGCACAGCCGATCTGGATTTTACACAAGAAAAACGAAACTTCTTGTCAATGCCCGGAATCTAACGTTGAATGTCTTGTCGTCTAGACGGCAGCTAGTCTATTTGCCGACAGTGCTATAACGAACTCCGTCGCTGTAGACTTTTTCGTAAGTGTTACAGTTTTAGTGTAACCCAGAAAAGGGAAAGAAAGCTCCAGAATTTTGACACTTTGTAAATATTTCCTTACCCGCTTATTAATAATAAGAAATAAAGAGTTTGCTTTTGTATTTAAGTCTCAATGTCAGTTAATCTTTTAAAGCCTAGTTCTGATTTAACAAAAAAAAATTGTTTTCCTTCCGCAAAGTGCCTTTATGTAAGTCGTAAGTTTCTCAGAATGTAGAGCGAGTTGAGTAAAAAGAGACCAACTTAATGCCACTTCTTTTATTATTACTTTATTCAGTGCTCAAAATGTTTCGGATGTTAATACATCCATCCTCAGGAGCTTGCGACTAATTCGTTGAGTTACTTCATGGGTTGTATCTGGTTCGATGTGTGTTGGTGT
>Ga0123355_10012558_pt1 | contig 13126 bp, 11 predicted proteins | sample TergutEmb28metaG_3_FD_89872 | JGI IMG/M metagenome (GOLD analysis project Ga0123355, IMG submission 89872) | Embiratermes neotenicus P1 segment gut microbial communities from Petit-Saut dam, French Guiana - Emb289 P1 | ecosystem: Host-associated > Arthropoda: Insects > Digestive system > Gut ... | reverse complement strand
TTACCGATTGTGTGAATTTTTCCCGCGGAAAACCGTCCACATGCCCAACTTCTTTCGCTTTTCAACAGCCTAGTGGCCCCATTGTTGCCTTTTCGTCACCGAAGTAATTCTTTCCCCGCAGTTGGAAAATCCTACAAAAGCTCCGAAGCGGCAGGCACGTGTTTTCAACGACTTGCAAACGGCATACGGCTTGCTTTACTCAAGGCAGACGAAGTGGCGCGCAACGGGGTGCTTCAGAGAATAACTTCGGCCAGAGGTTTTCTGTGAGCACCCCTTGCTTTATCTAGCCTTCTCGTTGGCCCTCCCCTAATCCCTGGTTTCCTGCGCGGGTCTTTAGGTTTTTTCCTAGGCTTCAGAAGCTTCCTTATGCTAATTCTTAGCATTCTCCATCTAAGAAATCAGGCGGGGAGTGTCGCCGTCCTCCGGGACAGGGTGGGAATATTTACTTTGGTTGAAGTGGCTTCCGAGCGCTAAGCCAGCGCCCCCGGCTCCCCTATATCGATCCCTGACTGCCGCAGCATCTTCGCCACTGCGTCCTGCTTCATCCGCGACGCGTCAAATCCTACGCGCACCGTCCGATCCTTCTCGTTAAACTTTACGAACCGGATTCCATACACCTCGCGCATCGAATCGATCGCCCGCATCTCATTTTCGCCTGGAACAGAGCCATAGCTAAACACCACGTCGAGGTAAGTCATTCCCTCAAACCCTTCTGTATGATGATTTTTGAATTCCCGGCTTGATCCGCCGGATGAATCCAATATAGTGCATCCGCGCCGCCACCGTGCGCGACTTTTTGTGGCTTTGTTCATCACAAATGCGCGGCTCATTTCCGGGACCCAAGCCGGGGCACTGTCAGCCGGCGGGGTGGCGACAGGAAGCAGCCCAGCAGCGTAAGCTGTCGGGTTAGTTGGGTGGGAAAACAGGCCCCTAAGGGCGAAAGAAAGGGCGTATCAGCGGAAACGACGTAAAACCAAACCCGAATGACACTTCCCAATACAAGTCTCGAACGCGATCCCGTCTGCGGTATGAATGTGAATCCCGCCACGGCGAAATACAGCGCAGAACACTCCGGAAAAAAATACTTTTTCTGCTCCGGCGGCTGCTCAGACAAATTCCTGATTCATCCGCAGGCATACATCAACAAACGCGGATCGGGGCTGGTCACTTTAGGGATGCCCACTCCACCCGCGCCACAAATCACCGAACGCGACCCCGTCTGCGGCATGAACGTGAATCGGGCCACAGCAAAATTTGTGTCCGAACGGGAAGGAAAGACATACTTCTGTAGCCGAGGCTGCCAGGAAAAGTTCGAAGCCGATCCGGCGAAGTATCTGAACAAGACATCTTCAGGCCTGATGCCGTTGGGCGCGGCGCCAGCTGTAAAGATTGCACCGGTCGCCGCAGGCGGAAGCCGAACGCCGGAAGGCGGAAGCCACCATTCCTACCTCTGCCCCATGTGTCCCGAAGTCCGCGAGCCCAAGCCCGGGGCCTGTCCCCGCTGCGGCATGGCCCTGGAACCAGAAACACCGCTCGCCACGCGTACCGAATACACCTGCCCTATGCACCCGGAAATCGTGCGCTCCGAGCCCGGATCGTGCCCGATCTGCGGTATGGCTCTGGAACCGCGCACGGTGGCGGCCACCGAAGAAAAGAATCCCGAGCTGCGCGACATGACGCGACGCTTCTGGGTTGCCGTAGCCCTGACCGCCCCGTTGCTGGCAGTCGCGATGGGCAGCATGTTCTCGTATCACGTGAACGTCGACCTCGACATCAACGGATTGATGATCAATCTCGCCAGGATCGAATTCCTGCTGGCAACACCGGTTGTCCTGTGGTGCGGATGGCCCTTTTTCGAACGCTTCTGGCGATCGCTGGTCAACCGCAGTCCGAACATGTTTACGCTGATCGGCCTGGGCACGGGCGTAGCCTACGGCTACAGTGTCGTTGCAGTCATAGCGCCCCGGATTTTCCCCGAATCCGTCCGCACGATGGGCGGATACCCCGAGGTTTACTTCGAAGCTGCCGCCGCCATCACGACGTTGGTGCTCCTCGGCCAGGTGATGGAACTCCGCGCCCGCAGCCGCACCAGCGCCGCCATCCGCGCCCTGCTCGATCTGAGCCCGAAGACGGCGCGTCTGATGACTCCAGAGGGCATGGAAAAGGATATCCCGCTCGAACACGTGAAGCCGGGAGACCGACTCCGTGTCCGCCCCGGGGAAAAAGTTCCTGTCGATGGCGTCGTTCTCGAAGGTCGCAGCTCGATCGACGAATCGATGATTACCGGCGAATCGATGCCCGTCGACAAATCGCAAGGCGCAAAAGTGATCGGCGCAACGATCAACTCGACCGGATCCTTCGTCATGCAGGCCGAGCGCGTTGGAAGCGAAACGCTGCTGGCCCGGATCGTCCAACTCGTGGGACAAGCCCAGCGCAGTCGCGCCCCCATCCAGCGCCTCGCGGACCGAGTCGCGGCCTGGTTCGTGCCTACGGTCGTAGCAGTGGCCGTTGTAACGTTTGTAGCCTGGCTCTTTCTCGGCCCACAACCGCGCTTCGCGAACGCCCTGATCAACGCAGTCGCAGTCCTGATCATCGCTTGCCCATGTGCACTCGGCTTGGCTACACCGATGGCGATCATGGTCGGCACCGGCCGCGGCGCCCACGCCGGCGTGCTGATCAAAAACGCCGAAGCTCTGGAGACCATGGAAAAAGTCGACACGCTGGTCGTCGACAAAACAGGCACTTTGACCGAAGGCAAGCCGCGCGTCATCAGCATAAGCGACTCTCTGGCGAACGACTCCGAGTTTCTCCGCCTGGCTGCAAGTCTTGAACGAGCGAGCGAGCATCCGCTCGCCAACGCGGTCGTGCAGGCGGCAGCTGAGCGCAATCTGAAACTCTCAGACCCGCAGGAATTCCAATCCGTAACCGGCAAGGGGATCAGTGGCATCGTTGACGGTCACAAGGTCGCGGTCGGCAATCCCATACTGATGGTTGAAGTCGGCGCTCTCAAAGATCCAGCTGTCATTCCCGGCCGCGATGCTGTTGCGGCCACGGCTCTTTGCGTCGCCATTGACGATAGTTATGTTGGCAATCTTGCCGTTGCAGATCCGCCCAAAGCGTCCACAGCTGCCGCCTTGCGTGATCTGAAGCGGAATGGCGTGCACATCGTCATGCTGACGGGCGATAACAAGCTGACCGCGGAGCAGGTCGCGAAGACCATTGGCATTGACCGCTTTGAGGCAGAGGTGCTCCCCGAGCGAAAATCGGAAGTCGTGCAAAAACTGCAGCAGGAGGGAAGAGTCGTCGCCATGGCCGGAGACGGCATCAACGATGCCCCCGCGCTCGCACAGGCCGACGTCGGTATCGCCATGGGCACTGGCACCGATGTCGCCATGGAATCTGGAGGCATTACCCTGGTGAAAGGAGATCTCCGTGGAATCCTCCGCGCCCGAAAGCTGAGTCAAGCTACAATGCGCAACATCCGCCAGAATCTCTTCTTCGCATTCATCTACAACGCTCTCGGCATCCCCATCGCCGCGGGCGTTTTCTACCCGTTCTTCGGGCTACTCCTCAGCCCGATCCTCGCCGCCGCCGCCATGAGCTTCAGCTCCGTCTCCGTCATCGCCAACGCTCTCCGGTTGAGACACGTGAAACTCTGACTCCCCGCCGAACAAGTCGGCACTCTCCGTTCTTTCGCCTTTTTACGCTCAAAGCTGGCCAAGCCCTGAAAGGGCGGCGAAAAGAACAATGGGGAAGGAGCGTCGGGAATGTCCGGGTGCTGCCCGACTCCAGAGAAGACCAACCCAGCTACTTGATCCCCACGAATATATCCACCTGTGCATTTTGGGGATCCACTGCCCGCGCGCCATAAATCTCGTAATCGGCCGCGTACACGCGATCCCCGCCCGGGGCCGACTGCGGCAGGGAATTAATCCGCATCCATGTCGCTGGCACAACCCGCGGCGCAGGGCCCTCGTCCGTGGTAAACATGGCAAACTTCCCGGCAGGAATCTTTTTGGCGACCATTCCAGGCGGCACATCCGCATCCGAAGTCACCCGCGCGCCCAGCAAGAATGTGTATTCCCCGTTGTGATCGCTCGCGTAGTCCGTATACACCGCGACAATATTCTGATCCGCCTTGTTGGGAATCTTGCCGATCAAACCATCTTGAAAAATTCTCGCCCACTGCTTCCCGATGACTCCGTTCGGGGTCATCTCTTTCGCATTGCTGGTCCGCACTGCAATCCCGATGACGGTAAAACCGTCCCGGTCGACTACTTTCGCATTCATCGCCTCTCCATCTCCTCGCAGTTTGTTCAATTGTCGAACAGCATTCTCGTTGTGCGGATTCATTTGCAGCGACTTCTCGTAATTCTGAATCGCCAGATCCTTCTGCCCGACCTTCATGTAGGCCTCGCCTAGACTGTCGTATGCATTCGACGACTGCGGGTGCTCCTGCACGTTCTTCTGAAATATCTGCACCGCAACCTGCTCCATATCCCGCCCCATTCCGGAATAGAGCAGGTGATAGCCCAGCCCATTCAGCGTGCTCTCATCGACAGCGCCGGTCTGCTTCTTGAGTTCGTCATAGCATGCGAGCGCTGCCGGTAGTCCCTTCATCTTCGTGAGCAAGAAAAGCCCTTCCGACCGGTTGTCTGGCTGGATTTTGTAATTCCACCCGTACTCTTTCGCGACCCGGGGCAACAGGGCATCCATCACTTCTATTCCATTGTCTGAGTCGACCATCATCGCCACCCCGTTCCCGCTGTCGGCATTCATCGTCAGCAGGGCCTGAAAACCCGCATCTGCCCCGTTATGCCCGAACTGCCCCGGATTGTCTTTGTCCAGAAAGAATCCCAGACCGACGTCGTTCATCACCGGCGTCAGCATCTCCTCGGTCATCTTCTGCGAGAGCACGCGATTCGATTTCCCATGCTTGGATAGCGCAATCTCGATCGCGAACTTCGCCAGATCCGTCGGCGTCGTCCACAATCCAGCGGCCGCCATCTCCGGATACACGTGCCACTTCCCATGCACCGCCTTTCCGTCCTGAGAAGTTCCGCCCGCAGTCATTCGAGCCCGCGCCGGCGGCAGCGGTTGCTCGTAGCTGCTGTCGCTCATCCCGATCTTGTCGAGCACAGTTTCCCGCATGAACGCGGGGAACGGTTTCCCGTTCACATCCATGATCAGTTGCTGCTCGACCGTCACCCCACCGCCCGAGTAGCGCCACTTCGTTCCCGGAACTGTGTCCACTCGGATCGGCTCTGTATTTGCGGGCCTCTCTCCGTTAAAGATCTGCACCAGAGTAGGCAACGGAGCATCTACGTCGTAGCCGGGAAATCCGTGCACCGTCATTCCCGCCGTGTGCGACATCAGCCGCCGCAGCGTCACCTTCTCCGTCGTTGTGAACTCATTGTCGGGAACCTTCCAGGTTGTCAGCTTTTTGTTCACATCCTCATCGAGCGACAGCTGGCCGCGCTCTACCATCCACAACGCGCCAGTTGCCGCCACCGGCTTGCTGATCGAGCCCGCCTGAAACAGCGTCTTCGGCGTCACCGGAGTTCTCGATCCCGGCGCGATCACGCCATAGCCCTTCACGTCAACAATCTTGTAATTCTCAATGACCGCGATGCTCAGCCCCGGCACGTTGTACGCCGTCATCAGTTCCGCCAGGCGCAACCGCAGCGGCATCTCGCCCGGCACAGCGGGCAACTCGACTGCCATGGATTCGACGCGCTGCAAGCGGGCCGAAGTCTGTAAGGCCTCCTTGGTATCTTTCGCCGGCACAAGGGCAGCCAGCCCGACCATGGCCAGAACCACCACCGCTTGCCTCAAGAGGAATTTCGTCTGATTGCGTCGCATGGGCAGGGAATCCTTTCGACAAGGAATGTCTTATTGACCGACGATAGCCCGCCAGTTCCACCGGTTGGACAACGCGACCAAAGTGATGTTGCGTCCTGCAAAGAGCCTGACCGGCTTCAGATTCGACAGACGAGAAAAACGGTCCAAGGTTATCTGCTGCAAGCTACAGCTTGCTCAAGAAATCCGTGATCTCCGGCGTAGTCCAGTCAATGGCCCCAATAAACTTGCGGCGCATCACGCCACTGCGGTCGATGATATAGGTCTCGGGAAACTTGAACGTCCCATACAGCGTGTTGCTTTTCTGATTCGGATCGCGCACCGTCAGCAGATTCACGTTGTGATCCTTGAGGAACTGCTTGTACGCGTCCTGGTCCACGTCCATGCTCACCGCGATTACGGTCACGCCCTTGGCCTTCATCCGCCGCTGCATCTCGACCAGCGACGGCATCTCCTCCACGCAAGGCGGACACCACGTCGCCCAGAAATTCAGCACCACAACCTGCCCGCGATACTGCGACAGCGTCACGCTGCGATCCGAATCCTGGACCGTAAAATCCGGTGCATTCGAGCCAATCCGGGGCGGCCGCGACCCGCTGTAGCATCCCGAAAGAATCACGAGGAAAATACAGGCCAGAGAAAGCGAGGCGAAGTAAGCGAATCGTCGCACCCAGATATAATAATGGATTCGCCGTGGCACCGCTGTCCGGGCTGTTGTCGCGCTGGCATCTTGCCGCCGTGGCAGCGCGTGGAACTGTTGTCACGTTTCGACCGATGCACCATCTGTCCACGCCCGCAGCCGCAAACCCGAGCGCGCCGCAAGTCTCCGTCATCATCCCGGCGCGCAACGAAGAGGCAAGCCTCGGAACCTGCCTCGAATCCGTGGTTGCGCAATCGGGTGTCGAATACGAAATCATCGTAGTCAACGACCAATCCACCGACCACACCCGGGAAATCGCCGCCTCATTTCCCGGCGTCCAGGTCCTCGATGCCGCCCCGCTTCCCGCCAACTGGACCGGCAAAAACCATGCCGTCGCCACCGGAGCCCGCACCGCCCGCGGTAGCTGGCTGCTTTTCACCGACGCCGACACCGTCCATCTTCCCGGCTCGCTGGCTCGCGCTCTAAGGGAAGCCGAGCAGCACAAAGTCGACATGCTCTCCTATTCCCCCCAGCAAATCGCCGTCACCTTCTGGGAGATGGCAGTCCTCCCAGTCGTGTTCGCGGAACTCGCCCGCCAATACCCCCCATCAAAAGTTAGTGATCCCGACTCGCCCGAAGCGGCCGCCAACGGCCAGTACATCCTCATAAAGCGCCAGGCTTACGATGCCGTCGGCGGACACGCCGCGGTAGCCACCAGCATTCTCGAAGACGTTGCCCTAGCCCGCGCCATGAAAGCCTCAGGCCGCAAGATCCGGTTCCGCTACGCCGCGGACGCCGTCCGTACCCGCATGTACCGCAGCTTCTGCCAGCTCCGCGAAGGCTGGACGAAGAACCTGACCCTGCTTTTTCCGAAGCCAGGCCAGCTCGCCGTTCTGATGTCCACCTGGTGGCTGCTCGGGTGGATCATGTTTTCGTTTGCGGTTGCGGATTTGGTATCGGGACACTGGCGAACGATCTACCTGTCGTTGCCCACCTTTCTCCTGTTTTTCCGGATCCACAAAGCAAAGTTTGGGAATGGAGTCAATCTGGTGTCACTCCTGTTTGGTCCTCCTTTATTTTCATACCTATTGCTTCTCTCCAGGCGCATCTACAGGAAGGGAACTGTCTCCTGGAAAGGGCGCAACTACGACGGCACGAAACCGGCACAAGATGTTACTCTCGAGAGTCACTCTATTGCCGGAAGACTCTCATGAAAAAGCGCCTCATCCTGATTCTCCCGACACTTCTCATCGCAGCCGCCGCGAATCGCCCCAGCCTGCGCGCTCAACAACTTCCCAATCCCCAATCCGAGGCCACGCACTTCCTCGTCACCCTCATCGACCCCGGCGTCGGCGTGGGTGCGCTCAAGCTCGGAGACAGCCGTGACCGCGCTCTCGAGCTCTTTCCAAGAAAGGCCGAGGATCAGGAGTGGACCGACGACTGCGGCACGACTCTGGACTGGGTCGACAGCGACAATCCCATGGGCCGCGGCGATGTCTTTATCCGCCTCAACAAGAAAGGCAAGATCTTCCAGATCGAATCGGCAACCACCCGCTTCCACACCGCAGAAGACATCACCACATTCAGCGAAACCGAAAAAGTCGCGCACGCTTACCGGGACATGCGCGCCTTCGTCCTTCTCACGCCGCCATCGCCAGCCCTCGGCGACCGGCCTCTGGTTTTCTGGATCGACAAGAAGAAAGGCATCGCCTTTGCCCTGGCCTACGATCCCTCGCGCCGCAAACGCTACGTCTATAAAATCATCGTGTTCGAGCCAAACAAGGATTTCTGCCCCGAACAGGAAAAAACCAGTTCTCCCAAGTGGCAATCGATCGCCCCGTACGCAGTCGAACCTCCAAGGGAGTTGAGCCCGGAATTCTGATGGTGTGAAGCATCGTCAAAAGTGGACTTATCCGTGTTGATCAGCGTGAAATCTGCGGAAAAGAAGTTGATTTTGCTTCCCGCGCAAAGATCATGATTTACCTTACCCGCAAAGCCGAATTCTCCGCCTCGCACTACTACCACAACCCCGACCTCACCCCCGAAGAAAACCTCCGCCTCTTCGGCAAATGCAACAACCCCAACGGACACGGCCACAACTACACGCTAGAAGTCACGGTGAAAGGCGAGGTCGACCCTCGTTCCGGATTCGTCGTCGACCTCAAGCAACTCAAGGAAATCATGCACCGCGAAGTCCTCGATGCCATGGACCACCGCTTCCTGAACAAAGAAGTCCCGGAATTCCTCAGCAAGATTCCGACCACGGAAAACATCGCGATTGCAGTCTGGGAACGCCTGAAACCAAAGCTCCAAAAAGCCACCCTGCACCGCGTCCGTGTCTACGAAACTCCAGACCTCTTCGTGGATTTCTACGGAGAAAATTAATCAGGAGCAGCAGAGCCAGGACATGAAAGCTCACCTCACCCGCCGCTACCTCTTCTCCGCCTCGCATCGTCTGAACAGTGCGCAGATGTCCGCCGAAGAAAACCTTGCCACCTACGGCAAATGCAATAACCCTCACGGTCACGGACACAACTACGCCCTCGAAGTCACCGTCAGCGGCCAGGTCGACCCGAACACCGGAATGGTCTGCAATCTGGTGGATCTCGATGCCTGCGTCGAAAGGGAAGTGCTCTCGCGCTACCACGTTGAAAATCTCAATACTCTCGAGGAATTTGCTGTAACCGTTCCTACCACCGAGAATCTATGTATTCAGATATTCGAAATATTGCAGCGTGCCTTCCCCCGTGCGCATCTGGAAAAGGTGAGATTAGAAGAAACAATGATGAATTCCTTCGAGTTCGCCGGTGGTGGTAGAACGCGTTTGTAAGTTATTGGACGCGGAAACTTTGCGCCGGAAGGACTAAACTTCCGCAAAACCGCGGACGGAGGCAGAACACAGCCGGGAACCGCAAGCGGTGGGAACGCGAGGAGTTTGGTGACCGCCCTCGAAGAGGAGTAAGAAAAACGCGCTTTTAAAAACTATGAAGCCAGCCACCGAACCGGTAACTCTCACAAGTGCCAGTTATGAGGAATTAATCCGCGAAACGCTCATCCGCCTTGGAGAAGACCCCGCGCGCGAAGGCCTGCTCTCCACACCCGAGCGCGTGCACAAAGCGATGCAGTTCCTCACCAAGGGATACCACGAAGATCCCGAGTCCCTGCTGAAAGGCGCTCTGTTCACCGTCACCTACGACGAAATGGTCATCGTCAAGGATGTCGAGATGTTCAGCCTGTGCGAACATCACCTGCTCCCGTTTTTCGGCAAAGTCCACGTCGCCTACATTCCGAAGGGCCGCGTGATCGGCCTCAGCAAAATTCCGCGCCTGATCGAGCTGTTTTCGCGCCGCCTGCAAATTCAAGAACGCCTCACTACACAGATCGCCGAAACCATCCAGAAAGTCATCGAACCGCAAGGCGTCGGCGTAGTCATCGAAGCCCGCCACCTGTGCATGATGATGCGCGGCGTAGAAAAACAGCACTCAGCCGCGGTCACGAGTTCCATGCTGGGCTGCTTTCGCCACGAAGAAGAAACGCGCAGCGAATTCCTTTCCCTGATCCGCCAGCGCCCAAACGGCGTATAGCGCAGCGCCCGCGTTCGACTGCCGCGCGGGCTTGTCCGCGCACCTGTCCCGTCCGCAAACCTTCCCGGTTTTTGAATGTCTCTTCAAGCTCTACTTGAAGGCCGATGCCGCCTACCCGAATCCGTCCGGCCGCCGTTCTTGGCTGGACCGCATGGGATTTTGACGTCGTGAGCGCTCAGAATGCTTCGGCGCCTCCCGAACCGAGCCCGACCCATGCGTTAAGATACCTGGGGTCACAGTGAGAACAAACTCCGCCCGTCTCCGCTCCCACACCGCCCTGATCACCGGCGCCACCCGCGGCATCGGGAAAGCAATCGCCGAATCCCTGGCCGCCGAAGCCTGCAACCTGATCCTGACCGCTCGAGACGAAGGCGCTCTGAAGAAACTCAGCAGGGAACTGCGCCGCCGAAAAATTCGCACGCTCGTTCACCCCTGCGACGTCCGTGATCCTTACTCCGTCGACGCGCTTTTTCGCGCCGTCCGGCACGAATTCCATAGCCTCGACATTCTCATCAACAACGCCGGCATCGCCCACTCCAATCTCCCAGTCGATCAACTCCCCTACCCAATCTGGAAAGATGTCCTGGCCACAAACCTGGACGGCACATTTCTCGTCACGCAGGGTGCGCTCGCCATCATGAAACGCGGCGGCACGATCGTGAACAATCTCTCCATCGCGGCCACTCGGGTCTTCGCCGGCAGCGCAGCCTACAGTACCTCAAAACACGCCGCCCTGGGACTCACAAACACCCTCCGCGAAGAACTCCGCCCCAAGGGCATCCGCGTTATTGGCCTCTTCCCCGGTGCCACCAACACTGACATCTGGAACTCTCTCTGGCCCCAGGCCCCCCGCAAAAAGATGCTGCGGCCCGAAACGGTCGCAAAAGCACTCCTCGAAGCCATCCTTCTGGCGTCCAACGCCACGGTCGAAACGTTAGAAATCCTTCCCACAGTCGGTACTCTCTAGTTTTGATCCAGCAACTTCGGGATGTTGAGGTAGCCCCAGGCACATTCGGAGAGACAAATCTCTTCACAAAATCACGCCAGCAGCTCTCATGTCTGATAGGCATCTCGTATCAGTCGTTACACCAAAGTTGAAAAGCCAATGACCTCTGGACAACATAGTTTAGGCGAGCGACACTCCTAGAAATGGTGACCCACAGACGCATACGATTCGCCAATTTGCCCTGCACTACCAGATGGTGCGAACCAGGCGACTGGCTCGGATCGCACCATTCCTGGCAGTGAGTATTTTCCGCGGTTCGTTCTCGGCGTCCAATAGACCGCGCGCTTGGCTCGCGTCGTTACCGCTTTCCTTTTCCCCCGCCACCCGTCCGATTACAATGTCGACACCACTGATCCCAGGAGAAAAATCCGTGTCCAAACTCCCGTTTCTCGCCGTAGCCCTGTTAGCCGCAACCATCACTGTTCCAGCACAAGAAGCGAAGAAAAACGAAGCCCCGAAACCCCCAGACCCACCCAGCAAAGTGCTCCTGGATTCCTGGAACGACATCGGCCGCAAGCTCATCGCCATGGCCGAAGATTTCCCCGAAGACAAGTACGACTTCAAAACAACGCCCGCGCAGCGCAGCTTCGCCGAACAACTCCTGCACGCCGCCGGCGCCAACTACTACTTCACGAACCTGGTCACAGGCTCGAACGCCAAGCCCGACGAGAATCCCAGCCGCGACAAATACAAGACCAAAGCCGAAGTCGTCGCCTTCGTGAAAAAATCCTTCGCCGACGGAGCCGCTGCGATCAAAGCCAAAGGCGACAGTGGGCTGAACGACCTCATCGTCGACTCGTTCTCCAACCAGCAGTACCGCGTCATCGACTACGCCTATGGCTTCATCGAACACTGCGGCGAACACTACGGCCAGCTAGTCGTCTACTACCGCGTGGCAGGCCTGGTTCCCCCAGAGTCCCGGCCCAAAAAGTAGAGAGGTTGAGTTGGAATTTGAATCGGTATCTTAAACAGAAAAACTAGTGTCCGATATAACGGATGCCGATATACAAACCTGATTCAGGCCCAGATTGAATTTCTGACCGCTGGATGCTGGTGGTTCAGTCGTCGCTATGAAGATCGCGAGATCACTTTCGCTGTCTGGGGCCAACAACACTCGAAGCCCCGAAAGACGCTCCAATCTGGATGTCAAGCGGAGTCTGGAGTTGTTTGGGCCGAAAAGCGCTTAAAAGAGGGGCGGGGAGAGCTTGGCTCCTCGCCCCTTTTTATTGTCGACCATGCTGCCGTTTTACAAGGCGTGGGCAGATTGAGCAGACGAAGTTGCGGTGGGACGAACTCCCACACCGTCTGCCGCTGTAACGGTTATGGAGTGCCTACGAATCCGTTACAGGTCGTGGCTCCTACCGGTGCCGTCACGCACACTCCGTAGAAGCCAACGATCACGCCCCCGTCGTTAATGCCGTTGATCATGGTTGCGCCGACTCCGCTCGGATCATCAACCGGCCCTTCAAACCCCCTCCCCTTGGTCCAAATAAATCCATGGATCATACCTGCAGAATCGGTGTACGAGCCGACCACCTGTCCCTGGTTATTCAGACCGAAGGCCTGCGTGGCCGTCGCCCCTGGAAAGTTGAGTCTCTTGAACTGCCCCTGGTTGAGCAAGAAACCGTGCATAACCCCCGCCTTGTCAGTGTAAAATCCAGAAACCTGTCCCGCCTCGTTTACGCCTGTGGCCGTGGAGCTGGTTGCATCCGGAATGGTCAACACCGAAAACACGCCACTGCCGCTAGCGCGGATATAACCGTGCGAGTTGCTGGCAGAGTCGTTGTAGAATCCAGCTGACTGTTCCGCGTTCAAGCCGAGCAGTTGATTGACCTTTGGCACAGAGGTTGTGTCCGGAAAGTCAACCGAATGGAAATGGCTGCCCACCTTCAGGAAACCGTGGTTGGCTCCCATGCGGTCGATGTAAAATCCGGCGGTGTTGAAAACGTTGTTGATGCCGATGACTTGGGTCTGAACCGCCCCCGGGAAGTTCTCGGGTGTGAAGGTGCTTGGCAGATCGAGCCGGAAGCCCCGGTT
>Ga0123355_10012557_pt1 | contig 13126 bp, 8 predicted proteins | sample TergutEmb28metaG_3_FD_89872 | JGI IMG/M metagenome (GOLD analysis project Ga0123355, IMG submission 89872) | Embiratermes neotenicus P1 segment gut microbial communities from Petit-Saut dam, French Guiana - Emb289 P1 | ecosystem: Host-associated > Arthropoda: Insects > Digestive system > Gut ... | reverse complement strand
GTTGGAAAAGCGTGGAGGTGCTCTATATTCTGATGCTGCTTGTAATTTAATCAGTTCTTTATATAATGATACATGCGATGTTCAATATGTAAATGTTCAGAATAATGGAACGATTACAAACTTACCACATGAAAGTGCGATTGAAACGGCATGCATGATTACAAAAGAAGGTCCGAGACCACTTGCTTTAGGTGAACTTAATATGCCGATTAATGGAACGATTCAAGCACTCAAGACATTTGAACGCTTAGTCATTGATGCTGCTGTAAAAGGCGACCGTGCAAGTGCGATTGCCGCTTTAAATATTAGTCCATTATGTCCAAGTGATAAGTCAGCAAACGAGGTATTTGATGCTTTGCTTGATGCGCATCGCAAATATTTACCCCAATTTTAGGAGTTGATAACATTGATTACAGTTTCTTACAGAATGAATACAACGGCAGAGCGTTTTTATGACTTGCTGATGAATTCGATCAAGCATGATATTGAGCAAAAAACGGGAACACCTGTTGACTTAAAAGATCTTAAATCAGGATACGTGTATAAAACGCGTCTAACTAACAAGCTTGGAAAACAAGGGACAGCGAAAGCAGTATTGACCAAAATTGAGCGACCTTATTGTTATGAAGCTCAATTTGAAACTCAACGTGGAATTAATACGATATCTTATCATATTAAAGACTTGGATAATGATTTGATTGAAGTGACATACAGCGAATATTATGCTTCGGGAAGTACAGCCATAACACTTAATTTCAAAATTATGAGTTTCTTTTATAAACGCTCAACACGAAAACGGATGCTTTATCTGTTGAAGCAAATGAATCAACATCTTCAAGCGACACAAGATGAGGGGTGAAATATCTTTGGTTTTTTCTCTATTTTAAGTGGATACCGAAATTCCTTGTCCACAAACTGGGTTTGAAACCCTCGCTTCCAGGCGGTGGTAATGTTTAGTAGAAAATAGAGAAAAGTCCCAAAAAAGAGTGTTTCCTAAGTTTTAAGGAGATTCCAATCAACAAATCTACTTAAATATCAGCGAAATCTCCCCAAAACGGGGTGTTTGTCCGAAATCGAGGAGATTTCGAACAGTAGACTTGCCTTAATACCAATGAAATCTCCCCAAAACAAGGAATTTGTCCGAAATCGAGGAGATTTTAAGCAATAGGCTTGCCTTAATACCAAGAAAATCTCCCCAAAACGAGGCGTTTGTCCAAAATCGAGGAGATTCAAAGCATAGGCTTGCCTTAATACCAAGAAAATCTCCCCAAAACAAGGCATTTGTCCGAAATCGAGGAGATTTCAATCAACAAATCTACTTAAATACCAGTAAAATCTCCCCGAAACGGGGTGCTTGTCCGAAATCGAGGAGATTTCGAACAGTAGACTTGCCTTAATACTAAGAAAATCTCCCCAAAACGAGGCGTTTGTCCAAAATCGAGGAGATTCAAAGCATAGGCTTGCCTTAATACCAAGAAAATCTCCCCAAAATAAGGCATTTGTCCAAAAACGAGGAGATTTCAAGCAATAGGCTTGCCTTAATACCAAGAAAATCTCCCCAAAACAAGGCATTTGTCCAAAAACGAGGAGATTTCAAGCGATAAGCTTGCCTTAATACCAAGAAAATCTCCCCAAAACAAGGCATTTGTCCAAAAACGAGGAGATTCCAAGCAATAAGCTTGCCTTAATACCAAGAAAATCTCCCCAAAACGAGGCGTTTGTCCAGAAACGAGGAGATTCCAAGCGATAGGCTTGCCTTAATACCAAGAAAATCTCCCCAAAACGAGGCGTTTGTCCAAAAACGAGGAGATTTCAAGCAACGACCTACCTAAACATCAGGAAATTCCCTACAAATAGGTTTTTTTCTAATTTTAAGGTAGCTCGGAAACGCCATTCGCAAATAAAATGAATGATATGTTGATACATTCTACCATTCGATTTAGCGAAGAGCCTATCTTCGTCTGATAGCTATTATAACTTAATGAATGGCGAAAAAATACTGAATTGGACATTAAATTTGAAAGGATAGTTGGAACAATGATTGCGATTAATACACCGTTACAAAATGATAATATTATTAAATTGTTAGAAAATCAAGATGGTCAATTTACTTTTGTTAGAAAAAAAGGAATCAAGTTGTTATTCGAAACAACGATCGAAGATAAAGACGCGGCTGCAAGGTTAGCACGTGAAACGATTAAAAAAGAACCTTGGGGAGTGGGTCTTTATTTTCAGGCAGTAGCTGAGTAGCAATGAACAAGAATAGAAATGGGATAAAGCAATTTAACTGTTGTGTCATCCCATTTTTAATACACAGATAAAAGTGAATTTTCATCTTATCCACAGGAGGTGGTTGTACTAGCTTTTCTTGTAGAATACAGAGTCTAGGATACAGAACACAAATACAAAATTAGGAGCTGAATATATATGAAAAAGGGGTTAAAAATAATTATTTCGTGTTTACTTGTTTTCCAGTTACTTCCACTTAATGCTGTTTTTTCCAACCAACCAAACTTGATTGAGCATTCTACAGAAATTGAAGGATTTGATGAGTTCCGTTCTTATGTTAATAATATTGATGCCAGTACTGATGAACTTGCAGAATTGGCACTTGATCGACTAGATGAATTTGCTGAGACTGTCGATGAGGTCTTGAGCACAGAAGATGAGCCGATTAGTTCAAACACATTCCCATCGAGGAATGTGAATCGTCCATTCCCACAGTCAGGAAATAACCCATTACCAAGGGAAAGAAGACTTCCGACAAATTTTGCCGCTGCGCCTGGAAACAACCCAGGGATTCAATCTGATTTAACCGCGCAAGAGCAGATGGACTTTGACACCCTAACAAGGTTTAACAATATTTTATTTGCGTTTGTCGTTGATCCAGATCCTGAAACGAGATATGACCCAGATAATTTCCGTATGGTATTATCGATGCCAAGGCACAGCTGGGTTACGATCAATCCTGCGGGTTCATATGACCCAGTTCATGGGAATATGGCTGGTGTAAGACATTTGGGCATTATGGTATGTGAGTCTCAAGGGTTTGGTATGTTGATGTTACCGCTGATGGCAGGAGCTGAAAACGAAATGGTTCCAGATATTAGAGCCAATCGAGGAGGTACTGGCACAGGAGCGGGAGCATTCCCAGAACGAACAGTTACACTTGGGCAAAACCTCTTTAACAACCTTCCAGAGGGACTACAAGATGCCCTTCGCGAGCGATACGGTGAAGAAACTGACTCAGTAGATATCCAATTTTACTTTGATGCGATGTTTCGTACAGTTAGACAATTCCCAAGCTTTGAAATTTTAGCGGATGGGACGGTTCCGTATCCAAGGCAGTCAGAGCACCCACACGAAGGTGGAGTAGGTAGAAGGACTTATCTAATGTCTTGGGAAATATCAACAGGAATTCCAGGGATTGATAGCCCAGGGGATATCAGTATAGCAACATGGATTGATGGTTTCCGCACGGGGCCAGGGACAACGACTGGTAATCCGATTGGGAATGCCAATGCTGCCTTTAACTGGTTCTTGTCTTATGGGCAACCATTTTATGATGCACGCAATATCAATCAAAGTCATAGTATTGCAACAGACGGCAATATGGATATCATAATGGGGCTCATCTATGCCCACTACCAATGGGGTGGCGGTGGCCCTGGTGGAATTGATTTCGACTTTAATCAAGTCCCTTCTGAGCAAAGCGTAGGTTACATGTATTGGGCTCAAGGGATGCTACAAGATTTCTGGTATACAGTTGTCGACCGTACAGAACAAGCGCATTTAGATATGGGTTGGGGAGGTAATTACCACTTGCGAGTGGGGAATTGGTCTATCCATGAAGATGCCTATTTTAATGATCTAGGCGTTTGGATGTCCAATGCAACAAGAGCTTCAGATCATATTTTCCACCATTTACGTACTTTTGATTATCTAGATCCGGTTAATGATTGGGGTAAAGTCATTGAGGCAACTTATGAAGCACAGCGTCAACTTGCCTTATTGCGCTATCCTAATGTGAATGGAATTTTACCGGATTTCGCCTACCTTGATCGTGAGGCAGGAACTTGGCATCCAGCTCCGACAACCGGTGGTGGGTGGTTAGAAGGAAACAGTGATGGTACTTATAGTTGGAATAATCTTCGAGTTCCTTGGCGTTTTGGTACAGATTTAATGATGAGTAATAGAAATCCTGTCGATAACCTTATTTTAGGGAATCTACACCGTCACGTGAACAGAACATGGCCTAACTTTACAGGCATTCGCTCGATGACCCTTGACGGGGTGGGTGCAAGCCCAGCTTCGGGGACAGGTGTTGGATTCTGGGCACCATTCATCATACCAGCAGCGATGACTGATAATATCGGAATTGATCAAGATTGGTTTAACCTTGCTTGGAGTCACACGAGAAGGCAAGCTCAAGCGAATAATTTTTATGCTGACTATTTCAAAGTACTTTCGATGATTGTTGCCTCAGGTAACTACTGGACACCAGTAGATGTTCCTGTAATCCCATCTTATTACAGAGCGATTCATGTAAGAAATGGGTATGGTAGTGGTATGTTTGCACCAGGGACTGAAGTTGAACTTGTAGCACGCTCTTTGCCAGGCGATCGATTTGCTGAATGGGAAATCCCAGCAGGTGTTACTATTGTTCGTGGAGATACCCACTCCAGAAGTATTGCTGTTTTAGTTCCTAATGAGGAAGTTATTATCAGTGCAACATTTGTAGAACTATGTCCAGCAATAGCATATGGTCAGTTTACAAACCAACGAGACGGACTCGCAGGTTCAGTTTGGCGTTTATGTGAAGATGGTACGTTAGAGATCGATGAAGGATTTATCCACTGGAACTTGTATCAAGGTCCATGGGCAGCATATATTGATGAGATTACTGCTGTTGTGATCACAGGGCAGGTTACAGCTGGAACATCATTAAGATCATTGTTTAGAGATTTCCAGGTAACAGAAATTGAAGGCTTAACCTATTTTGATACAAGCCTCACGAGAAACATGGAAAATATGTTTAGAAATGCAAGATCATTAATCCGATTAGATCTAAGCAGCTTTGACACATCAAACGTAACGAATATGCAGAGGATGTTTACGAATACACATTCCTTAATGGAGTTAACGTTAGGAAACCAGTTTAGCTTTGACACCAATGCAGGTTTACCAGTAAGAAGTGTCACAGATGAATTCACAGGACTGTGGCAAAATGACGAATTTGTCTTTACAAGTGCTCAATTAATGAACCAATTTGACGGGGCTACAATAGCAGGGACATTTGTATGGCAAGTATGGGAAGCAGATGAATGTGAGGTAGTAGCGAGAGGAAGGTTTGCTCATCAAGCAGGATCAGATGGACTAGCAGGATCACCATGGAGATTATGTGAGGATGGTACTTTAGAGATAGGTGAAGGATTTATCAATTGGGTAATTTATCAAGGCCCATGGCATGCTTACCGAGATGAGATTACTCATATTGTGATCACGGGACAGATTACAGCAGGATCATCGTTAAGATCATTATTTAGGGACTTAACTTATGTAACAGAGATTGAGGGGTTAGATTACTTTGATACAAGTCGCACGACGAGTATGGAAAATATGTTTAGAACCTCAACAGGAATCGTTCGACTAGATTTGAGTAGTTTTGATGGAAGAAATGTAACAAATATGCATCGAATGTTTACGAACATGCAAGGATTAAATGAGCTCATCATAGGAGAGCATTTCACCATTGCAGACAATGCAGGATTACCTGCTCGTCTTAGACCATAAGATAACGAGAAGTTAAAGTGATTAGTTGATTACTTTAGCTTCTTTTTGTATGCGAAAGTTCTCTATTCAGAAAAAATGGGTGATAATAAGCGTTCTATCAAATTTGTCGTATTTTGTCGAATGACTTTCCATCCTAAAATATAAAAGTTACAAAAAGTGAAAAAATACTCAGTAAGTGTTGACGAAGCTCTGTTGGTATGTTAAGATTGTAATTATTGACATGATTCTTTGTGTATCGACAACTGATTCAATAGCTTGAGAAGTGATGATTTTTGTATTAATCATCACTTCTTTTGAAGTATAACATAGAGATAATTTAAGGAAAGAGGTGCTAATTATGTATGTAGGCGAAGAAATGGCGGATATTTTTAAAAAAAATCCCCGAAATAAGTTTAAAATTAGGATGGCTCATATAATTATCATCATTTTGAGTGTCTTTATGTTATTTTTAGCATTTGCTCTTTATGGATTTTTTAATTCGCCACAACAAGAACAATTTTACAGTACAGCTTATGGCGAACTATTAGAGATGATAGAAACAGCACAAATCAGAAATCCCAATCGTCAGCCTCAAGCTATTGATCATCTGGATCTGACATTTATCTCCATTGCTGATGATTTTGCGATCCACGGGAGTCCTGGAATATTAGCATGGTCAGGGGCGGATCACGACGCACATGTTTCAAGGGCAGAGTATTCATTTCATTATGGTGACGGATTTTATGCTTTTGGTGGTATGCGTCACGAAACGCCACAGGATGTTTTTTCTGTGGAACTTTCTAATGGTTATTCATTTGATATAAACGTAATTGTGAAGCTTTTTTACAACTATGAAGAAGTGGTATTTCGTGTTCTGGGAAGCAGTGAGTATCAAACTGAATTTATTTTTACCATTCCGGCGTTTTATGATGTTCATATTCCCGTTCAACTGGAATCACAGTTACAAGTGGATGAATTTTTAAGTAGCAGACTATCGGTTTTTGTTGACTTTATGCCAGATTTACATGTGGGAGAGGATCAAGCATTTCTAGGCAGGATTACCGCCATGGCGTTAAACTTTGAAATTGACTATGGTAGTACTGAAAGGGAAATATTATTGCCTCAAAGTGGTATTGATATCTTTCCAGTAGAAAACTTTTCTGGAGCAGGATTTAAGATTAATCAAGATTTTGAGCCTGTGGGACCTTCTGTGAAGGTACCTCCTTATTTACTGCAGGTCTCTTCAGGGGAAGAAATTAAGCTAGGTTTCATTACCAATGGGAATGCTTTATTGAGCTCAGAAGAAGTTGAAAGTTTTGCAGTTATTTCTATGTTGGATTTTCAGCAGATCAATATGAGCGGTGAACGATTCCTACATATTAATACCAATGGAGACCTAAATACAGGAGAGCATGCTGTATTTACGATAACTGCACCTGATGAGCCAGGATTTTACGAATTCTCTTCTTTTATTGTACCAAATCCGACTCAACCTCTAAGAAGTAGTAACTTTTTTCCATTAGATATAGCAATGCGTTTTACAATCGAGGTCGTTGAGTAGTAGATTTTGATATAGAAAGCAAGGTGATTTTTTGAAAAAGTTTAAGCGCTCAATCATTCATATGCAACGTAACTTTGGAAAAACAGTTCTTTTGTTTGCTTTAGTATTTGTGTTGTCGGTATTATCTGCGAGCGCCATTCAAGTAAGACAAGCGATTGTAAATACAGATGAAAATTTGCGTCGTCAACTACCTGTAGTCGCAACGATTAGTCAAGATGTTGAGGCGCATTTGAATGCAGAAAATGAAGCAGGAATAGGAATTCCCATTGAAGCAGTTCGTGCACCACTGATTAGGGAAGTTGGTAAACTTTCGTATGTAAAAATGTTTGATTATACAACATGGGGTTTTCATTTTTTTAGTGATGTCCTCATCAGGGCATTTGACTCTAACCTGATAGAAGGCGAAAATTTGACAGACCATCAGAGTTTGATCTATCAAGGCCTTGAGATTGAGCAATTCACTTTAAAAGGTGTCGAAAATCCGCTTGTTGCTGATATAGAAGCTGGTTTGGTTGAATTGGTTGAGGGACGAGTTTTTACAGAATCGGAAATTGACCTTGGATCGCATGTTGCATTAGTATCAGATGATTTTCTTAGATCCAACAATCTACAATTGGGTGATATGATTGTTTTGGAGTATCGGATTTATCATGAGGAACCGGGAATGCTTATCATTGAAGAGCACTTTGCTTTGGAAAATTTGTTGGGATTTGAAACTTTTGAACTAGAAATTATTGGTGTTTTTGAACATACATTTTATCAAGAAGAATCTCCAGACTGGCTTCAAATTCATAATCATTTTGATATTACTAATCGAATCTATGTATCTAATCGTTTTATTGAATCTACCATAGATTTATACCTTGATGTTTTCATAGATACAAATCCTGAATTATTAGAAGATTTTTTGAATGCAGATTCGATTGAAGATATCATACAGCACGAGCATATGCTTTTTCTTTTGTATGATCCGATTGATTTATTATCTTTTAGAAATGCTGCCTATGAAATTTTACCAGATTTCTGGGTCATCAGTGATTTGTCAAATGCATATGCTGATATTTCAGCATCAATGGAATTATTAAGAAATGTTGCTAATAATATGCTAATCGGTACAATCCTCGCAATGATATCGACTGTAAGTTTGTTACTTATATTATTTTTACGAGAGCGGCAGCAAGAAATTGGTGTCTATCTAGCACTAGGAGAGAGAAAAAATGTGCTTATTGGCCAGATCCTGTTAGAAGTTATTATTATTTCAGCGGTGGCTATTTTCTTGGCTCTCTTTGTTGGAAATGTTTTTGCACGCGAAATTTCAACAGCAATGATTCGACATGATCTTGCAAATCAAGTGAACCAACCACAATTTGCAATGCGACCGTGGCATTCTCCTGAAATGCTAGGGTTTCGATTTGAAATGACTCATGAGGAAATGCTAGAGAATTATGATGTGAGTTTAGATCCTGTTACATCTGCCGTTTTTGTAGGGGTAACGCTCTCGGTACTTTCTGTCTCAACCATTGCTCCGATTAGCTTTATAGTAAGATTTAATCCGAAAAAAATTTTATTGCAAGGAAAAATCGGTTAAAAAAATATCGGAAATATCGATATTTTTTTGTTTTTAAGGCAATACATTCCCAGTAGCACGATTTGTCGTATTTTGTCGAATGGTTTTCTGCTCTAAAATGTAAAAGCTATAAAAAACAAAAATCCTCAGTAAGTGTTGACGAAGCTCTATTGGTCTGTTATGATTGTAATTATCGACGCAATTCTTTGTGTGCCGACAACTGACTCAATAGCTATTAAATTATCAAGGAGAAAAAGATGACTTATATAAAAAGAGCATTTATTAGCATTAAAAGGAATATAGGGAAAAATTTTCTATTACTCATGTTGTTTTTAATTTTAGGAATTCTCATGTCTGGGGCTATTTCTGTAAGGCAAGCTATTTCTAATACAGAATCAAGCTTATTAACTACGATACCGTCAGTGTCAACGATTTATGCTGATATGGAATCCTTGCGGAACGCTGAAATTGATGATCCTTGGCAAGAAATAGAACGATCTCTTGAAAGAATCACTTTGGAAAGTGTTCAAGAAATTGCAAATTTAAGTTATGTAAAAACTTACGATTTTTCATTGAGTGTTGACGTTCTTACTCGTGAAATAAACCAAGTATTTGCTCCTTCAATTACTTCTGAAATAATCGGTGAGCAGACTTTTCAGAATTTACTGGATACATTTGAACCACTTGAAAATGAAGAATTAATCACACAATCACTTTATGGCGTACATCGTGAAGAAATAACTGATATTTCAACAGGAACTATCTCTATTACCTCAGGGCAATCATTTACTCAAGAACAGATTGATATAGGTACACCAGTTGCTTTGATTTCAACGACTTTTGCAAATGAGAATAACTTACAGGTTGGCTCTGTTTTCAATTTGGAAACTATTACTTTTGATTATCGTGAGTTGATGGTTGAGCATGGTGATGACTTTTGGGGCATGGTTGGAAATGAATTAGATTATATTCATCTTGTGGAAACATGGGAATTGACAGTAGGTGGGATATTTGAAATTGAGCAAGAATTTGACTATATCAATAATCCTTGGTTAGCTGCATCATCTGAAAGAAGGTTACAAAATCGTATTTATTTACCGAACCGCTTGGTTCAAGAAATAGGTGAAGTAACTTTTTATGCAAATCAAGAATTTGCACCTTTATGGTGGGGAACAGAAGGGTCGTTTGACGAGATAATGAACCATCAAGTTTTTTTTGTTCTTCATGATCCGCGAGATTTAAATGCTTTTAGAGATGCAGCAAATGAACTGTTGCCAGAATTTTTAATGATTGCAGATTTATCTAATAATTTTCATAGTATAACAGCTTCTATGGACTCTTTACTTTGGATTGCTGATGGCATTTTATATGCGACCCTTTTTGCAACGGTTGTTCTTGTTAGTATCTTGGTAATTTTATTCTTATATGATAGGAAACATGAAATAGGAATTCTTCTAGCTTTAGGAGAAAGAAAGAAAAATATTGTTTTACAAGTTTTAATTGAAATTTCACTAAGTGCTTTTATTGCTATTTGTCTAGCTATTTACATGGGCAATTTTATTGCTGAAGCTATTTCTAATCAAATGTTGGAAACACGAGTTATTCAACAACTGGAAGAGAATGACCGATTACTAAATAGTGATACAGTACCATTCATTTATGTACCATTTGTTTTGGAAACATTCAATTCAGGACAGTTATCTGTTGAAGAGATGTTGGCAACTTATGATGTATCTTTAAACAGAGAGACAATTGCAACTTTTTTTGTAATTGGGTTAACAACTATTTTAATTTCAACAACAGTGCCAATTATCTATCTGCTGCGCTTAGATCCGAAAAAAATCTTAGCTTAATCGCGTATTAATCAAATGATTTTACACTATCACTCAAAACAGCTAAAACAATGGAACAAAATCAAGGAATTTCAAAATTCGTTCCATTTTAAGAACGTAAAAAGCCTAAAACAGCCAAAATAATGGAACAAAATCAAGGAATTTCAAAATCTGTTCCATTTTAAGAGCGTAAAAAGCTCAAAACAGCCAAAATAATGGAACAAAATCAAGGAATTTCAAAATTCGTTCCATTTTAAGAGCGTAAAAAGCTCGAAACAGCCAAAATAATGGAACAAAATCAGGGATTTTCGAAATTTGTTCCATTCTGAGAGCGTAAAAAGCCTAAAACAGCCAAAATAATGGAACAAAATCGGGGATTTTCAAAATTTGTTCCATTCTGAGAGCATAAAGAGTGTGAAAGCTCAAAACAGCCAAAACAACGGTGTTGATCGAGTTATTCAAATTTAAACAAACTAATAAAAAAATATCGGTGCATTGCGTGGCAGTCCCGATATTTTTAATATGATCAAAAGTTTACTAGCAATATTAGTGCAAAGCGACTATTCTAAGGCAATACATTCCCAGCAGCACGATAAATTTCATACCACTCATGGCGTGTTAGCTTAATTTCTGAAGCCGCAGAGATATCACGAATCCGATCCACATTCATCGTTCCAACAACAACTTGCATATTTGCAGGATGGGTCAAAATCCATACTGTCGCAACGGCTGTCTTTGAAATGCCATACTTCCCACCAATCTCTCCCAATTTCGCATTCAATTCTGGAAACTTCGGATTATCAACAAACACACCCTCGAAGAATCCATATTGATATGGGCTCCACGCTTGAATTGTAATGTCATTCATGCGCGTGTACTCCAAAATCCCACCATCGCGATCATTTGACATTGCATCTCGCTGCATATTTACATTAAATCCCGTATCAATCATTGGCGTATGCATAATGCTAAACTGCAGTTGATTCACAATTAATTTTTGGTCAACATACTTACCAAGCAACTCCATTTGTGCAACATTTTGATTACTCACACCAAAATGCTTTACTTTCCCAGATGATTGCAAAGTATCGAATGCTTCAGCTATTTCTTCGGGATTCATCAACGTATCAGGACGATGTAGAGCTAATATATCAACATAATCAGTATTCAGACGTTTTAGACTTTTATCAACTGAGTGTAAGATATGCTCTTTCGAAAAATCAAACATACCCAAATCTGGACGAATACCGCACTTCGTTTGTACTAAAATATCCTCACGTCTGATTCCAGCATCTTGAAGGCCTTTAGCGAAGATTTCCTCACTAGTCCCGCCACCATAAATATCCGCATGCTCAAATAAATCAATTCCACTTTCATATGCTGCCGTGATCACTTGTGCAGCCCTCTCTTCACTCAATCCTGCCATTCGCATACAACCGAGAGAAATATTCGCTGCTCGTAAATCACTTTTTCCTAAATCTATTTTCAACATTTTTTCTACCTCCCAAAATATTTATATTATTATACCACAGCTTCAGAGTGAAAGCACTAGCATCTTATTTATCGTTTCGATAACGTTTAAATCCAGGATGACGACCGGTCACAGCATATTGTTTCCTCATACCGATCAAGCGATGAATATTATCTTCCGAAATTTCTTTTTCTCCACCTAATAGATGAGCATTCAAACTGATTTTTGCAAATAACTCTAGTGTCTCCATTCGATAGTAAGCTGTTAATAAATCAGTTCCTACAGTTAAAGCCCCATGATTTTCCAATAGTAAAACGTCGTGTTCTTGCAAATATGGTGCAATTGCTTCTGGAACTTCATCGGTTGACGGTGTAGCATAGGGAGTTATCGGAACAGAACCAATTGCTATAACAGATTCAATCATCGTATAGCGGTCCATGTGAATTCCAGCAACTGCAAAGGCTGTTGCTGTTGGCGGGTGGGCATGAACAACAGCTCCTACATCGTCACGATCTTGATAGCATCTTAAATGCATCTTGATTTCTGAAGATGGTCGATAGCCTTCCAAGCCATCTAGGATATCTCCTTTTGCATTGATATGGACCAGCTTATCTGGTGTAATGAAGCTCTTACTGATTCCTGTTGGTGTTGCTAAAAAAGTTCCATCTTCAAGCTGCACAGTAATATTCCCATCATTTGCTGCAACCCATCCCAATTGCCACATCTTCTGACATATATCACAAATTTGCTCTCTAACCTCTAAATAACTCAATTTATTCATCCTTTTGGCTCCTTATAAGTGTTTTAAACCTTTCATACTGCTGTTGCCACTCTTGCATCTCTTGTGGCTTGTATTCTTTGATTTTCTGCGAATGTCTAATCAAATTACGAGCCTGCTCCAAAGAAGTAATTTCTTGCTTTGC
>Ga0123355_10012556_pt1 | contig 13126 bp, 10 predicted proteins | sample TergutEmb28metaG_3_FD_89872 | JGI IMG/M metagenome (GOLD analysis project Ga0123355, IMG submission 89872) | Embiratermes neotenicus P1 segment gut microbial communities from Petit-Saut dam, French Guiana - Emb289 P1 | ecosystem: Host-associated > Arthropoda: Insects > Digestive system > Gut ... | reverse complement strand
TTGCGTCACTAAAGTTACGCCTGTGGGTGTTTTAACATTTTAAACCAATGGTTCCCCTTTGGCAATGGGGTCTCAGCGATTATGCCTTCTTATTATAAATTAAAAATCAATATTGTATTAAATATTTTTAATACAGAGCGTTCTTAAATTAGTTTTACAAAACTAAGGTGTAATAACACACGAAGTAGAAAACTTAGAGTATTATGATATATATCACAATATGCATTATATGTTTAAGTTTTATCTACCAGATATTCACAGGTGCTCAATATGATTTCCTAGTGTCACGCGGTAATGCCCCATCTGTAAGCGATTTCGTCCCAAATCCTATGAATCATGTCCGCATACACGGTCGCAGCCGCTTATGTTATCCGTGCCCATAGTTCTTCCAAACTTGCAGGAAGAAGTAGTACAAAAACTTTGTCTTTAGCGTAGCCCCACACAGAAAAGTCCAGGGGTGTTAAATCAGGCGATCGTGGTGGCCAAGTTATCGTTCTACCACGTCAAATCCAAGCAACCACCGTGCGATTGAGGTAGAGTGTAACCTCGGGCTGCAGGAGTTGAATGCCATCTGGCTGTTTGAATGAAAACTTGACGACTAGGCGCAGCTTTTGAAACGTACCTGACCAAATTTTTACGTCTAGTTCAGAAGTTAAGACAGCGGATTTTTGTATAACTAATTTAGGAAGGCCCTGTATTTTACACTCGCCGTTCATATAAAAAACTGGTATAATAAGAGTGTTTCTCAAAAAGAGGTCCTTAAGTTGTTGAATAGATTATGCTCAGTACAACACGAACTGTTTCATAATATTAGTTTTATGTGTCCTGCCATGACTTCTAGAAAAACAATTTTTGTAACGAAATTTTACGTTGCATTAATATAATTTGTTTAATTACCTTTCTTCTTCGAAGTTATTCTAAATTTAAATGTTTCCGTGAGCTGTTCCTTAGGGGTCTGCGGTAGTTAGATAGTCTGGGAACCACTGCTTGAAGCGCCATGGTTAATATATGTACCAACTGTTTTGAAGCGAAGTGGTTACTCAATGTACCAACTGTTTTGAAGCGCGGTGGTTGATATATGTACCAACTGCTTCGAAGCGCAATGGTTACTATATGTACCAACTGTTTTGAAGCGCAGTAGTTAGTATATGTACCAACTGCTTCGAAGCGCAGTGTTTACTATACGTACCAACTGTTTTGAAGCGCAATGGTTACTAAAGGAACAAAGTGTTTCGAATCGCAGTGGTTACTATACGTACCAGCTGTTTTGAAGTGCAGAATTTAGTATACACATTCCGACAATTATATAATATGACTGATTTTATTTTGACCAAGATAGAAGACAAGCGGGCACCTTTAAACAAAGCAGTGCTTTTTTGGGCGCGATTGGGGGAAATATTCTTTCTTCCCAGCTTGGAAGCGTTAATCGCCCATGTAAGAACCTCATGCCGAAAATTTTGCCGTCTCCGAAGTATGTCTTGTACAAAACAGGGCACAATTATGTTATAACTGATCACCATCCAAACATGAGATTGTACTTTGACTTTCTTCTGGCAGTAAAGGTAAAGCAGTCCCGCTATAGGCCCGGAGGGGCCCAGGGGTTCCAGGTTCCCATATTTCGTGACAACGGCACAGGATGGTGGTAGGTTGCCAGCCTTGCGCACCGGCCGCCTTTGCCCCCAGGAAATACTCCTGGTACTCATTTCTGTTAGAGGCTGGGTCGATCCCAGGGCCACAGTGCGATCGGAAGGATTTTATGTCAATAAAAAATCCACTGACACCAGCTGGGATCGAACCAGCGACTTTCCGATTAACCACTGTGCTACCGCAGTCCCCGGCAGTCGGCAGTACAGCACTATTTTCAGGGTGGAAATTAGGTTAAAAATGGGCTTACATAATCCATTTTGCTTCCCGAGTTTCGCCTCATTTTATCCCACCAATAAACCACTGTTTTAAACGTCCAACAAAATTAAAACAGTAAAATTCGTCTACATTGACTATTGTGGATTAGGGCCGCTGTTCTGTTCTGATTCATAATCAGTTCCATAATAATTACTCTTTTACATACTTAACACAACAGCGATCATCGCAAAGCATCCACGTGCAAAGGGAATGCCTCGACAGGAATTAATATAATCTGTACAGATACGTGCCTGGAGCCGCGCAGCCGCTGTGGTAACGATATTTTGAATGCGCAAATAACTGGTTTCGAATAAAATCAAATATAAAAACTATATGAGCCCAGGACATCTAGGTTATACATAACCTGTTCGTACATCGTCAAAATGTAACAAAAATGTACCACGCCGATGGGAAGGGCGTGTCCAAGGTTTCAGCAGACCATAATCGGCTTCCGGCATTACGTGTGGCGACCTTGTTATGAGCCTTCTGGTTATGTGCACAATGCCTTTACATGGCCATATGATAGTTCCGTCACGCCACCATACTCCATGTTCAAACAAGCTCAATATAGACTCTACTGCAGATCCGTAAAAGCATCATCATGGTTTTACTAACACGTCTTGAAAATCATTTGCAGCTAATATGCTGAATTTCGTGGTTCAGATCTCGTAGGATACAATGTGTGGCACTTCATCTCTGATTCCACGGCAAGAGCTTAATTCTAGCTACTGTGGGTGAACATGGATCTAAGAGAGCAGAAGTAATGAAGATCGGGAGAAAATTACACAACTTCATAACTCGTATTCTTCACCAAATATTGGTAAGCTAATAAAATCCAGGAGGTTGAATGGGTAGGGCATGCAGCACGTAGTATAAACAATATTTTAACAGAAAAACTTGATGATACGTACTGCTTATTAGAAGACCCATGCAAACATGGGACAATAATATAACAAGACAGGGTAATGTGGGTGTAACGTAATATACAGGCACGTTCGTACAACCATTGTTGCTGCAGAAAAGCACTAAGTATTATATACTGTGAGCGTGTATCCGTAGCCTTAGTTACACAGGAAGCAATGCGCATGCGTCATATTGCCATCTATGGCCTTCCCCGCTCTACAATATTTCTCCACATTATCTCATAAACGGCACGGTTTTCGGGAAAAAAGTTGTTGATCATACAACGTGTTCTGATTGCCTCTGAAACGTTTTTCATTCCAAGAAGAACTGAGCAAGATATTGCCATAAATGTACATGGATCTTCATGTAAAATACCAGTTATTCTTGTCAAATTTGGATGAAACCTGTAACCTCTCGACATATTTCCGAAAAATATTCAAACATCAAATTTCATGAAAATCCGCCTACATGGAGTCGAGTTGTCCATGCGGACGGACTACTAGTTGCTTTTGGCAATTTTTCGAACGCGCAAGTTCGGGAATTCGTTTCTATGCAATTCACAACTGAGGTACTCGAAGCAGCTCATCAAAATTTTGCCTTCTGGAACTACAGCAATGGTGTCTACCCATCTACCCAACTCCATGTCCATTTGACACCATTAGTTGGCAGACACCAGCAGATACTGACACCATTAATTGCGAGACACCAGTACAAACTGCCATTATTAGTTGGAAGAAACCAGCAGAAACTTGCATCGAGTTCGAACCCTTACGGTTCTGATGCACCTAGGCCTTGTGGTCCTTTGTGCCTCATAATCTGATATCAGCTCAGGACAACCCTGTCCCTTTACCAAAGTTCCAGATGGCCCCCAGATTTAAAATCTCAATGTTCTCTCGGTCCAAGAAAAGAACCCAGATATACTATCCTTTTCACCCAAGAAGTTCCGGCAAGCGAATCCCATCCAGATTCCCCAACGGGGCCTTTATGGAGATACCTGATTACAGGGTATTTTTACATCTCTTTTTATCTTTCCCTCAGAGTTCCCGGTAAGGGAGTCCCCTCCATGTTCCCTAACAGGGTCCCCATGGACAGGGATACTCTGTCACTGGAGCCACTGGTCTATTCATTCATTCATGTATGTCTGCTGGAGTCCCCAAAAAGGAGCCCTCTTACATATGTGGAAAAACATTAGGTCACCATCCACGGAGCCCCACACAGGCGGAAGGCCTACATACAATGTGGTGCGACCTGGTTCTCCAAGGGGATCATTAACGACACTGCTACCTCTACCCCAGTGCCATGCAGCCCTCGGTGCAGTACCCTCCACCTTGGTTTGGGTAGACCAGAGCCCCGTTAGCCAGCATGTGTTGTAGCAACCCTCATCAGGGTAACCCTCCACAACTGTTACCGCCTCCCACGCGACACAGGTTACAGTACAATATGAACCTATGATACCCCGAGGTACGGACGAGGGGTTGGATTTGTGGGACACTGGTTGGGAGATACCAGCAGAAACTGCCACCATTGATTGGGAGACACCTGCAGAAACTGCCACCAGTGGTTGGGAGACACCAGCAGAAACTGCCACCAGAGGTTGAGAGATACCAGCAGAAACTAACAACATTAGTTGGGAGACACCAGTAACCATTTCTATGCACCATAAAATACCTTTTTTTTTTACCACAGTTTGTATCAGAAAACCAGGGTAACAAGTAAAATGATGTGCATGTGATATCCTTGGAACATCATAACTCTGACAAACAGATAACAGTAGCAGCAGATGAAGGAACTATTGGTCATACACAGCACAAGTGTACAACTAACTGCACCAAGTGGTCAGTAAAAAGATCATGACTCTACTTTGAAGACTTGAATATTTCTCTTTCTGAAAGCAAATTCCATTACAATCTGGCTCTGTCTGTACATTAGACAACCAATGTTCAATTCCCAGCAACAGCTGAAATTTTTTTGTTGATTGTAACAGCCAGAGCAACAAGGAAGGCCACCCACCCTTCTATCCAACGGGTACCTGTGGTCTTTCTGCAGGACAGAAAGCTAAGTACTTACCTTCATCTAGAGTCAGGTCAGGGAAAGCATGAACACCAATAACACCCTCATATGCTTCGCAGCTAGCTCCATTACTAATGCCTGCCTCCACTCCCACCAGTTGATATTACATTCTGCCTACCATTCCATCTCGGTCTTTGCATTCTCAGTATCTTATCGGTGTTGGGCAAGGAGAGGTGTGCAATATAGGTAAGTTGGGGGGAAGAAGGCAGTCAACTTTTATCCACACTATACATGTTAATTCTGTCCCACAGAGCTTATTTAACCACAGGGATTATTTCATGTTTGTACCTAATGGTGCAACAGAATCCTTCAAGAATTGTTTCACTAATACACCTCTTCTTCTTCTTCTTCTTCCATTGACACTACAGCCCACTGTGGGTTTTGGCCTGTCAAACAACATCCTTCCATTTTTTCCTACCTGCCACCAACTCTCTCCATCTTCTCACTCCCAGCACTTGAAGTTCACTAATATACAGGGTTTCCAAATATTTTATTTAAAAGTATGGGACACATTTGTGGGTAGATGTTAACTATTTAACTGTATGGTAATAGAAAAAATTTCAACATGAATTAAAATCAGCAAAGCACACACACCCATTTAAATCCCTATAATCAGTTAACATTCTCATAACTTTTTGTATCAATCCAGCTTAATACACATTAACCTCCCACCCCTTCTCAATCTTCAAGCTGCTGCTTTCAAAGTTTTTCCCAATCAAAATTCTGATTGCATACAATAGCTTTTATAATCATCCACACACACTTCTCCAGTTAACCTGACATGTTTTGGTCCTAAGACCATTAGCAAACTCAGGCACCTATTGTATAGGTTTTACATTTAGGAAAGGAAAAAAAAAAAACTTATTTTAAGATAGTATTAAACTATTCTGCTCATAGTTCAGTTTTACAGAAATAACATCTTATATTTTTCACGATCAGTGTTAATGGTAAAACTTAATGAACTGTTACACACAAACTGTATGAAAATCATATATTCATGTTAAAATATTTCAAGTCTTTTGTATGTTTGGGTTTTCAAAATCCCAGTTTTTCAGTTCTGTAAACCATGCTTTCTGATCCAGAGTGACTGCTTCATAACAAAATGCATCCATTTTGCCTGTGATATCAACTTACTTAACATAATATAAAGTTCTGAGTGCATATTGTAGCTGGCTTCAACTTGTGAATTAATAGGTTAACCCATCCTTTGTTATTTTAAGTAGCCAGTCAATATCAAATGAAGAGTCCAGTCAAGTCCAGTCTGAACAACCCTGAAAATGGAAGCAGCAAGCTCCTCTGAAACAGTAGACCTCCACTTATCTGTATTCATTTGGATGGCAAGCCAACCAAATATGTAGAAAATCTGGATAGTAGAATTTTTCTTTGAAAACAGGCTACAATGGCAGTTGGAAGCAGAAAAAAAATTTTTAAAGTGGCTATTTTAGGCTACATACTTATTTACATACAAATAAAATATTAATAAATAATTCCTTATATGTATTTTACAATTGGAGGAAAAATTTAAGCAGTAAAAAGATGTAGTACAATTATGGCAAGAAAATGTTTTACTTACATATTTACTTGATGAAGTCAAGGATAGTTTTCTTCTTTGTTGCCAAAATATGTTTCCTCGCAGCTAGGTCATGAATTTGTTTCACCTGAAGCAGTTGCATTCCTCCTGCTGCTCCATCCAGGTTATAGCTAAGTCCAAATGATAAGCATCACTGTGTGAAGGAACTTTCTCCTCTTCGTCATCAATGTCATCTTCGTTGTCATCTGCTGTCACTTCCTCACTTCTTAAATTGCCCACAATCCTGTCATCAGTCATGATGTGGTAGCCAGGGTCATCACGATCACAGTTTAACCAGTCATTCATGTCTTCAACTCCACAATGCTATGAACCAGGTATTTTAGAGACACTGTTTGCCAGTTCTTCCTTGTTTGGTTCCCCTGATTCTGTATTGGGTTCACTTTCTGAAACCCCTTTGACCATCCACCAGGCTCTCTTCAGTGTTATGGGTTTTATATAAAACTTGTATGATTGTACAGCACAATTTTAAACATGCACAGCTTACCACTTAACATCTACACAACCACTGTCCCTATTGAGTGGTAGCTGTCAGATACCACATGAGTCATGCACAAAACAAAAGCATTTGGGAGGAGGGGGCTGGAATTTTGGTGATAAACTTCAACTGGCACTACTGATGAAGACTTGGGGAATTCCTTTTCTAATTTGGGAACCCCTTCAGCTGTTACTATTTATAGTATGTACCCACATCTAAACCTTTTGACCATGGCTGATTTGAAGTTCCAGAAGCCATAACACTGCAATGGACTTGATCCAATAACCAGTCATTTCAAGACAAGTTAGATTCGCAGAATTCTCAACAAATTGACCCGAAGGGCCAAGCCAATACAGACAATTGGTGATATGGATAACCAGCATCCAGATAAGTGGAGTTGTACTGTAATAATATACCAATTTAACATGGTATTGTATTTCAAGAGGACTGAGCTCTTCATTGAGCCCCAATGTTCAAATGACAAATTCTGCAATACAAAACGAGCTACATACTTCTCCTTATGTAATATTCTTCACTCACTCAAGCACAAAAACAGAACAAACTCTGAAGTAAACAAATTTTCCGAACAGCATTCTTTGTGATTCTAGGTATCTCATCAAGACTAATTTTATCTATTGTTGATGCAGTGCTTGCAGCTGTACAGTTAACAAGACCATTTGAGTGACTTAGGCACGGAAAGGAGAAGATATCACAATCAATCTTGAAGAAAGAGAATTTGCTGACATGGGATGGATTCACCAGGCTCCAGAGAGGGGTAATAGCATTCTCATTGATTCAAAAACTGTAAAGAAACTGCTCATTTATCACCATTAACACACTGCACAAACAATTCATAATTTTGCTTCCCTGTTATCTGTGTCCCATCAAAATGCCAACACCTCAGCTCTTGCCCAATCCTATTCAGACTGATTGTAACCCCAGATTTTACAGTAACATTGTATGAAAGACTGTTGTTTTGCAGTATTTCGTATTAAGACAACCAGAAAGGCAGCCAGTATACTACAATATATAACCCTCATGTACAGTCTGGTTCAAGAGGAGTCTATCATTTCTCTAAGCTCTGTGTTTTATTATTCTAACCCCTCCCAAGTTGTAAAAATTTACTACAATTCCTAAGTTCTGTTAACTTTTTAAACCAGAATTTCTAATTTCACTAATATCAGTCCAGTACAGCAAAAGGGCCATTCTTGCAGTTTAGGGTCAGGAACAGGAACTAAAAACAAAGCAATGTAACTGAATGGCATAGACCTGTATCCTATACAACACAGAGGCAGGAAGGCATCACAGACTGCGTGGGAAATGGCACATGAAGAGAGTCTCACATGCAGAATATACAACATATGGGTTAAGATCATGATTTTCATTCCAAATAAACATATCAGTTATCAAAAGGATGCATGCACACACATCTTTCTGAAACATCCTGTTTATTCTCCTTGTCTTCAGTCTGATTAATTACACCCCAATCTATCTACCATATGAAAATCCAAGTCACTGCTAGCCAGACAGTCAAATCAGAATTGAAGTCATGGGAAGCTAAATATTAACCATTAATTTCACAGTGTGTAATGGTATGAATCATCAGTTACAGAATACACTAACAATCATCACAGCCATCTCTTAGCTCTGCTGTTCAATTATTCTTGAAGTTCCAGCATCATATCAGCCTTGAGACTGATTATCCTGACAGCAGCTTTCCACATTTTCCTGTAGTTCACGAGGCACCATACTAACTACATTATCCTGGTTAACAATCAATAAAATATCAACTGGAGTTACTGTGAACAGGAAGTAACACTGCAAATACAAGACTAAAAATTTATTGACTTGTACATATCATATTGATATTGAAAATCTACATATCAATTTTATATTAAGGCATATTACAGAAATGCAGTATTATATATTTATTTTTCCTCTTTTATTTATAACATACGTACAATACCGTAACAAGATATCATCACCTTACCCAACAAACACACAAATACCATGAAAATGTAACAATTTCTAAAGCTTGCCTGTCAGCTCTGGTACTGCCTTGAACAAGTCCTGCACTAACCCATAGTCTGCAACTTGAAAGATGGGTGCCTCAGGGTCCTTGTTGATAGCAACAATGGTCTTTGAATCTTTCATCCCTGCAAGGTGCTGGATGGCTCCAGAAATGCCTACTGCTATATACAATTCCTACAAAAAAAAAATAAATAAATAAAAAATATGAAAATTACTACAGCATTACAACTAAGCACTCCTATGAAGTCCAGATTCAGCACCGTTATCACCATAGCCAACATACAAACGATGACAGTTTCATCCATATTTCTTTATCAACCTACCCTTTACATCAGTGTTTCTCAGGTAGTGGTCCATAAACTGCTGCCAGTTCCATTATTACTCTTAGTTCACTTAACAAACCTTTCCTTTGTCAAAATTATATAGTGTCAAATAATGGATAATGGATGGGGAAAGATGCTGATGGCAGATGTGGTCTACTATACCAGCATGAGCCTAGAAGGAATGGCGGTGGGGGACTTCAAACAGGACAGCCACTTCCAGGCTGAGCTGTGAAACCAAAATTATCTTACATGCAGAAGGAGCATAAGCCTCTCAATTGCAACACCTGATGTTGATGGTGCATGGTTCAATATATGCCAATCTACAAATTTTGCATTCTGTTACAAGTGGGAGTGAATGGCATGCTGTGGAATCAACATGATTGGACCTTTGGGTCCTAATGGTGCAGAATCAGTTAAACACTCAGAAGGAATAACAGAAAGAATGGAAAACGAAGAACATGCGGCAGTAGTGGCGGAGTAGTAGTAGTATTAGTAGTAGTAGGCAGCAGCAGCAGCAACAGTAGCATGGCAATAATGATGGCAGTGGAACTACAAAGAACTCAAGCCAGGTTCCCTGCCAGTTCAACAAGCACTTTTTACTAATGTGAGAAGTAAACTGTATTCTTACCGGAGCTACAATCTTTCCTGTTTGTCCAACTTGTAAATCATTCGAGACAAATCCTGCATCTACAGCTGCTCGAGATGCACCCACTGCTGCGCTCAGTTTGTCTGCCAGGTCATACAGTAACTTGAAATTTTCACCAGACTTCATACCACGCCCTGAAATACAGCATAAACAGAAGCAGCAAGGTACAATGAATGATGTGGTACATACTTTCCCAGACACATATTTGCTATTATGAATACCATGTACTTTGAATTTCGTTACTACACAGACAAAGTTATGAGTCCAAAACTAATCATATGTGCATTGTATTAAATATTCATCACATTAAAAAACTGAATATTTGTAAATTTTAACAGTAAAATTTATATTTCATGTTGTTTATCACTTCTGCACAATCAATATTATTGGGGAATTTCATAAAATTCAATTTTGGTTTCATGTAATGGTTATACTGACTCATAACTAATTTCACTGATATACATCAAGGAATTACACAGATGACATGTGACTAAGCTGACATGTCTTCCCATTATGCATTCATTTCCACACATTACATAAAGTGTGGGTAATAAGACACCCACTGTCATGTAAACGTGAATACAGTGAATAAAAATTATCGCACATCAACATATACCTTATTACAAGACATCACAACCAACAGTAATATAATCTGAAACACACAGAGTTTCATCACATAATCTTGAAAGCAGCCTAAGAGAAATATCACTGCACAGTGAAAAATTCATTAGGATGTGTAGTCCATGACAGAGGTAACAAAACTGTCACTTGTATAAGTTGTATGTCTTATAAAATAAAAACAGAACACAACAATTTCTGAAAAGACCCTCATACCATCATCACCAGCACTGTCCTCATATCAGGACACTATAATGAGGCAAAGAAATAAATGGCACAGATGATGGGGATGATGGTGCAAAAGGTTTCCACCTTCTTCTTACGACTGTGTTCACCTCCAGCTCCTTTTGGCCTATTCCGAGCAGCCTAAAGCACCTGTCAGTACCAAAGGTTATTACTACCTACAGCTGTGTGAATAGAGTGGCTAGATAACTAGAGGAGAAAGCAAAACATTTTAAGAGAGATCTGAAAAGGTTGAATCAATGAACATCTTGTCACGACTTCATGGTAACAGTTTATGATGCAATATGTCTGCTAAGTTCAAGATACAATGTTTAAAATTAACCAAGGTTTTTATTATTTTAGGTTTCTCTGCCTTCCATTATCCAAACAGTTGAGAGTGTACTGCATGATGGCAAGTTCCTTAACCCTCTGGCATACGTAAAACATGCTACATGATATTCAACCAACCAAACATAAAATAAATGTATGTGCTCTTATGCAGCCATCTTATGCAGCCCCCATTTAAATTATGGTCTCTTGTAAATCACTAAGAGCACATAATTTCAGCACCCAAGCATAAATATATCATGGTGAAACCCAACAGCACTCACAGCCCAAAATATTAGGGTCATTCTGACAAGTGCCACTGTATATTCTGTTTGTTATGAACCATAAAGGTAAAGTGGCCACACCATGAAAATGCCCATTTAACTCCACCTAAACTCTAGGTCTAAAACACGGAACTTTACCTTCCATTATAATAAAATCAATTCACAATAGAGTACTTTACTCCATAATATAGGTTACTCACCCCCACTAATAACAACTTTGGCACCGGTAAGTTCTGGTCTGTCACTCTTGCTTAGCTCCTGGCTTAAAAATTGAGATAACCCAGTCTTATATTCTCCTGCCGGTGCAGTCTCAGTGACAGTGCTGCCACCTTCCAACGGGGTTTGTTCAAAGTTTGTTCCACGCACAGTAATTACTTTCACAGGATCTTTTGACTTTAACGTCAAAATTGCATTACCTGAAACAAAAGTCGATACATCATTTGACATTCATGGGGCCGTGCATCGTAATATATTTCTATAGTAAAACCAACTAGTTGCACCAATGTATCAAATTTATTTTATTTTGGAATGACAGTCTACATGTTTCGGATGGTCTTTCCGTCCATCATCTGGAGTTCAAGACTGTACATATAGCAACAGGCATATGTCAAACAGATACTGCTGTATGTACAATCTTGAACTCCTGCTGATGGATGGACAGACCGTCCAAAGCATGTAGTGTCATACCAAAATAAAATAAATACATAAATATATAAATATATATATTAAGACAGTAAGTCACTGACACAATGACCCTTTTTTGGACTTTGTCCATCATCTAATTTTATAAAAAACATGTTTCAAAAACTGACTATTACTTCCACCTTCAGGTAAAGAAGCACCCAACCTCGTGGACCCCTTAGATCAAGCTATTTTCAGTCACTGGGCACTACTGAAGCACCAAACACTAAACACTGGACGATGGACAGAATGGGGGGGGTATCTGCGACTCATACTCCAAAATCCAACCTCTATAGTGATGAACTAAGACAGTACGGTTGCTATGCAACATTGTGATCTACTGAACTGCTGAACAGACCTTTTCAAGAAGCACTTTCAGAAAGCTGATGACTTGGCACTGATGGAAATCCCCTTGGTTTTCACTAATTCCTTCTCAAAAGATGGTTTTTAACAAAAAAGCTACTGTTAAAAATTGATAGTGCTGCCTCTATGGGAAGCCATGGAAAGTATATGAAATACGTTAGCTTCCTTTAACCTATGGCAGTGGCAGTACACAATCATAAGTGGCACACATGAGCACTGCAAAGCAGCGGATGTTATTGGCTCTAGAAAAACTACCCTTATACCCATGATTCAGATATGTCCATCAGATCCTACCATTCCCTTCAAGCTGTGCAGAAGACAGTTTCTGATCAGTACTGCGTTTGCTATGACAATCAGTACAGCTCAAGTGCAGATGCCTAACCAAGTTGGAATATATTCACCATTTTATGCTTTTTCCCATGGCCAGCCCTATGTGACATTATCCTGATCCTCTTCATTTGACAATGCTTATGTTGCAGTTATTAAAAGGCATCAAAAATACACAAAAAATGACAGATACACAACAACAAACATTTTATATCAAGAAGTGCTTTAAAATTTCATATATATATACAGGTGTCCCAGGAGGAATGTGCCAGACTTCGGGAGAGTGTTCCTTATGTTAAACTATACCGATATAACCCAAAACACCTATGTCCAAAGTAGAACGGTTACGGAGATAATGGCCAG